>NKAJ01000119.1_pt2 | contig 19414 bp, 31 predicted proteins | sample 1556001 | NCBI WGS metagenome assembly NKAJ01 (sample SAMN06204642, study PRJNA360343) | marine sediment metagenome | isolation source: Jiulong cold seep at northern South China Sea | place: China: South China Sea, Jiulong cold seep | collected 2013-06 | reverse complement strand
GCAAATATGATACCACCAAAGATTAACATGGTAGCATCTGCCAGCACATGCAAGCCTATCTGCAAGTTAGTTGGGACATCCACAGCTACAAAACCTGCAGTGTTGGCATATTGGGTATTGAGATNTCAACGTTCCGCCTGAACCCGGGTATCTGCATACCTGAATTGTGTATCTTGTTTGCTGTATTTTTGGCGTTCATACCAGTGGTCTCCACCCAGAACAGAGCAAATATAATGCCTCCAAAGATTAACATGGTAGCATCTGCCAGTACATGCACGCCTATCTGCAAGTTAGTCGGCACATCCACAGCTACAAAACCTGAAGTGTTGGCATATTGGGTATTGAGGTCAGCAAAATTCTGTTTCACCAGACTGGGTATCCAGTCCCTGGGACTGTTAAGGGGCGCCAGGTAATACATCAGGCCACTGGTGGCGGTACTACCCCTATACTCGCCAAATATAGTAATTCCCTTATTGAACAGCAACATACCTACCATCTGGATATTGGCCTGCAATGCCCGCACCAGGATCATGGGAAGTACACTGGCATATATAAGTTTGACAGGAAAACGTCCTCTTGCACCCCTCACTGCACTATGCGCCAATGGAATCTCGATACGGGTAGATTCCACGTACACTACCATGAGGAATATCAAAACTGTGCTGATCAATGCCAGTATGCCGCCATCAATGAATACATTCTGGAACATATTGTCAGCGAGCAGGTTACCCAGTCCAATATCAGTCGTGAAAAACAACCATTTTGGTAGCAGCCCTACTGGAGCACTGCCAGGTCCGCCCGGACGGGTGATACTGAACAGGCCCGTTACAATTGACTGGGCCACGCCTGCCACAATGAACAGGCCCACACCTGAACCGATACCCCATTTGGATACCACCTCATCCATAAACAGCACCAGGGTGCCGCCAATGAATATCTGGACAAAGATTATTAATATGACCAGGTCCACCCCACCTGCTGGTGAAAGGTTAAAATCCGCTGATAACATTGTTGCCAGACCGAGATCAGGAAGGATATACCCACCAAGTATCTGGGGCAAAGATTCCAGCACTATCATAACAAATACCAGCAACTTCTGGGCGCCCTGGAAGATAGCCTGATCCTGTGGGTCGCTCAGGTCCATCTTGATAACATCCGCACCAACCAGTAACTGCAACACGATAGAAGCAGTAACAATTGGACCTATACCCAATAGCATAAGCGAGCCTGAAGCTCCGGCAAAGAATGCCCTGTATTGTTCAAACAAATCTATGGAATCCGAGGACATGCCAAAAAGAGGAATATTAGACAGGGCAAAATAGAGTAACAATATACCTATTGTCCAGCTCAGTTTCTTCTTAAAATGCACATGCCCTTCAGGTCTAGACACTGCTGGCAGTTTTCTTAAAAATGGTTCGATAGTATCCTTGAAGGTCATCTGATGCACCTTTGTAATATTAGAATAATTGAATAGTAAAACAATAATTTAACATTATTGTTTTCTATTCCAAGCTCACATTTCAGTCTTTTTCTTCAGGTTCAGAAGGCTCTTCAGGTTCTGGAAGTAGTTCCATCTCTGACGGCACATACTCCACAACGCTGCCTCCGGCCTCTTCTACCTTATTCCTTGCCTTCTCGCTGCATTGTGAAACAGTCAGTACCATGGATTTAGTTACCATGCCGCCGCCCAGCACCTTATCAATGTCCAGTTCTGCCAGGTTCATATGATACACGTCGCCTTCCTTTTGCGCCTGACCATCTGATACCAGCTGTTCAGCCAGTTCGTCCAGTTCACCCACATTCACTATGGGCATATAGGATAACATCTTCTGAGGGCGTTTGAACCCATGTTTTCCGTAGGCCAGGCCATTGAGGTAGTTGCGCACAAAATGGTGTTTACATCCACCTGCATTGCCACGACCTCCGCGACTGCCACCGCCACGCCGGTTCTTGTGAGTACCGCCTCCGCATGTCCGTGAACCTCTGAATTTGGTTACATTCTTTTTCATGTAAATCACCTCATCTTGTGAAGTAAGGCATTAATGTCGTCACCATGATATCCAAGTACACCGCCTTCAGCTACAGTCTTCTTGATACCCTTGTGTCCTTTTCTGGGAGGGTGAAGCCTGAACAACGGTTTGAGCTGTGGCACATCTTTCATGGAAACATCGCCTGCATGGATAGCCTGTGCCAGGGCATCAATACCATCGAATGATGTATTCTCCTTCACATACTCATCGGTCAACCTGGCACCGCCCTTCAACTCACACCTTTTATGCATTAACTGGGCCAGGGCTTCAGGGGTGATATTACCCCATGCCACATAATCCTTAACCTTCTGTATCATGCCTTTATTCTGGNCCAGGGCATCAATACCATCGAATGATGTATTCTCCTTCACATACTCATCGGTCAACCTGGCACCGCCCTTCAACTCACACCTTTTATGCATTAACTGGGCCAGGGCTTCAGGGGTGATATTACCCCATGCCACATAATCCTTAACCTTCTGTATCATACCCTTATTCTGTGGATTCTCATTCAGAACAATGCAATGATTGACCTTGTTCAACCTGAGCATCTTAAGGGTATCCCTTATCTCGGGCCTGGTATTGACCGTACTTCTAAGTCGCACCAAAGTATACATTACTTTGCCCCCGTGGTACGTATTACTGCAGTCCTTTTCAGTGCTTCGTATGTAGCCTTGGCAAAGTTCAGGGTAGTCCTGGTCTGACCCTCGGTCCTTGTCCAGACATCCTTGATACCTGCCAGCTGCATAACTGTCTTTGCAGTTTTCCCTGCAGCCAGTCCTAAGCCACGTGGAGCAGGTTTCAATATCACCTTTACACTGCCCACTTTACCCTCTACCTCAAAAGGAACAGTATGCTCTGTCCCGCAAACACATTCCCATGAACCGCAACCTCGCTTCACTCCTGAAATATTAAGCTTAGCAATGTCAATAGCTTTGCGTATTGCTGGCCCGACCTGTGCATCCTTGCCCTGGCCCATGCCGATAAAACCATCTTCATTGCCCACAGCCACTACGGCTCTGAACTTTACCCGCCGACCAGAGTCAGTCATTCTCTGGACCATGTTAATGTCCAGTACTTCTTCCTTCAGTTCGGGAAGAAGTGCATCCACTATCTGAGGTTCCCTGATAGGAAGACCTGATTGCAATGCCTCGTCCATTGAGGTCACCTGGCCTTCCTTTACCAGTATTCCCAGCCTTGTCTTGGGAATCCATTCTGTCTCGTAACCATATGCCATTGTTTAATCCTCCCCAAATTCATTTTTAATCTTTGCCAGGGTCTCATCGAACATGGCAGGTATATCAGTACCGGTATATTCCTTGATCTCTTCACCCCTTATTCTGGGCTCACCAGGAAATATCTCAGGGTCATGGGGTACATCCAAACCAGAATCCACAATGCCTTTCAAAGCAGCATATACCCGGCCACCCCTGGTTGAAACCTGTAGTCCCATATCCAGCACTGCGTTCTCATATCCGGCCTTCCGGGCCTTATAACCAAAAAGCAGACCTGTGAGGTATGCTGATGGTATATTGCCTGTTGGCCCGGTATAGTCGTAATTACCGAGTTCGGTAGAATCGGTATGAACTAAAGTTTGGTCACCTTCAGGTTTTGGTATCACCAGCTGGAGCCTCATATGTTTCAAGCTCCTGCGTGCTACTACCCGGGCCTGTTTAGACACCAACAATTTGAGCCGCTGATGATAATCGGTCCTTCCTTCTCTTCTACGTCTGAATGCTACTTTGTATCTAGGTCCTGTTGCCATGTATCATCACGTCTCCTTATGTTCAATGGATTCAATATGCGCTTCCATGTGTGCCACGTTCCTGTACACGCCACCTTTTGCCTTACGGCGCATGGTACAGTAAGCCGATTTATCCAGCGTACCGTCACTTTTCAGTTCACGCAACTTTTTCCTCAGGGCACGTATCTTCGTCATCCATTGCTGTTTTCTGGGATTACGGGCACCTTTGGCCCCGCTTCTGGAACCGTGACCTTTACGGTGTCCATATGCCCGTTTGACATCCACCTTCCGGGCACGTCCCCTGGACACGCCTTTCACAGGTTTGGCTTTTACCACACCGCTGGAAATAAGTTCCCTCAAATCTTCACGGGTGATAGCATTAGCAATATCGCCTGCTGCCTCAGGGTCAAACCAAATCCGGTTCATCCCGACCTTTAGCACACTGGCTGCAATTTTTNGGTGATAGCATTAGCAATATCGCCTGCTGCCTCAGGGTCAAACCAAATCCGGTTCACCCCGACTTTTAGCACACTGGCTGCAATTTTTTTCTGGTTCTTGAGGTCAGACATCTCACTGCACCTCCTCTTGATAAGGTGGATTGAGTATCTTCAGTCCCAGGCTCTGTGCCTTTTTCACAATATCCATGCGCTTTCGCTGTCCTACGGTCCTGGCAATACGAATAGCCTGCGTAGCAGGATCAACATTGTCAAGGTCCTTGGCCCTGGATAGCAGGACTTCCTCAAAACCAGATGGATGCAATCCCTTGACTGCAGCAGGACTGCCGTATCCTGGTCTTGCCATCTCGCCTTTACCGAGGATGTACTTCCGTTTCTTATTATGCAATCCTCTGGGCTTTCTCCAGACATCCTTTAATTTCTTTTTCTTATGCTGGTCGGTCTGGACAAAGTGTGGTTTCTTGAGTTTTTGTCTCTTCCTGACATTGAGAAGCCTCTTGGATCCAGGTTCCAGCTCAAGTTCTGCAGTGGGAACGACTTTGGTCTCTTCCTCAAACTCTTCCTCTGCTTCTGCTTCCTCAACCTCTCCAACGTCTTCTAATTCTTCTTCAACCTTTACATCTTCAGCTTCTTTTACATTGACTTCATCAGTAAAATGGGACACTTCATCCAATACCTGCTCAGCCAGGGCCTCAGTTATCCCTTTAATTTCAGATAACTCCTCGACTGTGGCTTTGTTCAGGTCCTCAAATGAAGNAAAATGGGACACTTCATCCAATACCTGCTCAGCCAGGGCCTCAGTTATCCCTTTAACTTCAGATAACTCCTCGACCGTGGCTTTGTTCAGGTCCTCAAATGAAGTATATCCTGCTTCATACAGAGCCTTAGCCTTGGATTCGCCGACCCCTTTGAGTGAAGTGAATTCTTCGATTATCGTATCTTCCATTATGATCACCTACGCTGTCGTCTTCTCCACCACATATATTCCGTCCTGGAATACCCTGGGGTCAAATCTCTTTATTTTGGTCGCCTGCTGGATATTAGCAGCGGTCTGTCCAACATCTTCAATGTTGATACCGGTTACCACTAACTCATCGCCTTTAACATCCACCTTTGTCTCTCCCATTATCCTGGCCTTTCTCGGCTTTTTCTCGCCAAGGAAATTCCCGATATTCAAGGCACCGGCCTCAACCTTCAACTGGATAGGGAAGTGAGAATATACCATTTTCATAGTATAAGTAAAGCCATCAGTGACACCTCTTATCATATTGTTGATGTGTGACGAAATCGTACCAATCATGGCCTGCTGTTTTTTCCTCGGATTGGGTGAATCCACCGTAACCTGGTTATCAACCAGTTCTATAACGATACCGGGATACCAGAGTGAGCGGGACATGGTGCCTTTTGGACCTGTGACAGTACACATACTGCCATCCATCACCACATTCACCGCATCCGGAATTTCCACGGCTCTTTTTATCTCCTTTGCCATTATGTCACACCTCAGTATACGTATGCAAGCAACTGACCGCCAACCGTCTGGGCCCTGGCGTCATTATGAGACTGCACACCATTAGGTGTAGTCAATATCAAAGCACCGAAATTGCTGGCTGGGAGGTAGCGTTTCTCCCATTTCTCAAAGTCCCTGTACCCAACTGCTGATCTGGGTTTTATGACTCCGCATTTGTTTATCTTTCCAATGAGTTCAACTTTTATCATACCGGCCATGCCGTCGTCTATGAACTCGAACTGTCCCACATATCCCATATCCTGCATGACCTTCAGTACATTTCCGATCAATTTGGAAGCAGGATGAATGATGCAATGGGACTTGCCTGTGCTCTCCGCATTCTTCATTGTGGAGAGGGCATCTGCCAGTGGGTCTAATAATACCATATTTTTTCACCTCATGAATTCTTGGTAAATCCCATGTCCGGAGCCATTTCTCTGAAACACTGACGACACAGGTATATTCCATATTTCCTTACAAGTCCCTGTTTCCGGCCGCATCTCTTACATTCATTAGCACCCCGGCCGAACTTCTGTTCTGTTTGAGCTACTGTTTTTTTATTCATGCCAGTACCTCCACTCCATATGCACCCTTAATATATGCAATGGCATCCGGTTTAGTCAACTTATGGCTGTTTGGAACCTTCTGTTTCTGTATCTTACGCCTGACCACCCGATAACCGGGTCTGATCAGGGATACTGTTACATCCATACCAAAAATACCAATCTTGGGATCATATTTCAATTCAGGAAAATCTGTATGTTCCTCAATCCCAAAACTGAAATTGCCAGTATTATCGAATTGTGATTCTTTTAACTGGTTCTCAATGATCCCCAGGCTGGTCCTCAAGAAATTCTCTGCCAATTCACCCCTCAGGGTAACTTTACAGCCAATAGGTTCATGCTTCTTTATACTGAACGCCAGCATTGTTCTTTTGGCCTTGGTCCTTACTCCTTGCTGGTGGGCAATGGTATTGAGTATATCCTCAGCATTGTTAAGGTTCTCACCACTCTCGCCCACACCAATATGGACAGTAAGTTTATCGACCTTGGGCGTTCTCATCACATTACTCTCACTCATGGATAGCACCTCCCAGATTGAACTCTGGTTTATCAGTTCCCACCACGAACACATAGTCCTCGATAGTCTCGAAATCAGTACCATCATCCCTTGTAAGCACAACCATGTTGTGCCTGCTACTGCGCACTTTCTTTATATCAGTGATGCTGGCAAGTTGCCCTGAATGGGTACCGCCAGTAATGACCGCCTTATTACCAGGTTCGTATTTGATATGCTTGTCTATACTCTTATCAGGAATATTCAAGATGACCGTATCATTAGACTTATAGTCATTGCTGGCAATGATATTTGTACCATCATGGAGGTTCAATTGTACCCTGGCACCTTTTATAGTGGTCTTGTTCAGTATTTTGCACGGTTTCTTTGGATTTTCCACATCCAGCTCATTGACCATTAACCTGCCTTTAGGGTCCAGGAGTATTCTGTAACTTATCCCAACCTTAGGAACCTGGATTACATCAAAGACACCTATAGGGAATTTGTAGTCTTTCCTTACTATCCCATCAACCAGCACATTGCCTTCGTGTAAAATTCGTTTGGCTTCCCTCAAATTATCTGCCAGTTTCAGTATATCCCTGAGAAGTACTCCCAATGGTAGTGCTTGTTTACCTGAATGGGGGCCTGGATTGGGTTTTGTGATCCAGATATTGGTCTTCTTGGATACGGGCCAACTCTTTGGAGAAGCGATTCTTTTAAGATGTCTGCTCACTGTTCTTCGCCTCCTCTTGATAATGTCAGTTCTCGAATATCATCACTCAGGTCAAGCTTGGTGATCATTACATTGGATGGATGTACAGGTCTGGGTACTTCGGTGCCGTCTGCTTTTGGCACACTTACACCCTCCACAACAATAGTAATGTGTTTTAAATTTACCAGTTCCACCTTTCCTTCAGTACCTGTGTGGTCCCCTCGCATAATCATAACAGTATCTCCTTCCCTGACAGGCAGGTTACGCTTGTTGTACTTTGCCCGCAAATCAGGGGACAAAAAAGCGCTCATCAGTTTCTGGCGCTGGTGCAACTTTGCGTTATACCGTGCTTTGCGCTGTTTTCTTGGTTGTGTTGATTCAATCTTCATACAGCACACCTCACACTATAATAGAAGCAACTGATGCGATCTTAGTAAACCGCTCTGCAGCTTCCCTGGCCACCGGACCCTTAATATCTGTTCCTTTAGGTATGCCTTCATCATCCGTGATAACCACAGCATTATCCTCAAAAGATACCCTCAGACCGTCCGGTCGCCTGAACTCTTTCTTCTGTCGCACTACGACTGCTTTCAATACCTGTTTGCGCATTTCTGGCGTGCCTTTCTTAACACTGACCACCAGCATGTCACCGATACCACCTTTAGGATGCCTGTTCTTGACACCACGATATTTCTTCACAGATATGAGCTTTACCTGCCTGGCACCTGTATTATCCACACAATCCAGCAAGGCACCAGCATTCAAGGCACGTGGTATATTTGCTTTCATACCTCTCATTTCGTCACCTCGATAACCACAAAGGTCTTGGTCTTGCTCAAAGGCCTGCATTCTGCAATCTTTACCTCATCTCCCTCTTTTGCATCAATGCATGGGGGGTTATGGGCATGAATCTTTGATTGTCTCTTCTCGTGTCGCTCATATTTTGGGATGAGCTTCTCGAACATCCGTTTCACTACAACTGTCTTATCCATTTTACTGGCCACTACCGACCCGGTAAAAACCTGGCCCCTTACGGGTAATGTACCATGGAAAGGACAGTTGATGTCAGTGCACTCCCCAGAGGGAGCTTCGACGTCCAGCCCTATATTTCGTGTCATTATTATATACCTCAATATTTGTATTTTAGAGATTTACTCTTCGCCTGATAGTTTTCTTGAACTTTGATTGAATGCGATTTTCGGGTTGTGAGAGCAATAAAGTTCCATCCACTCTTACCCACACATTTGTGTCTGGCAGGTAACGTCTACCATCACTTGCGGGTATTGTGAACATGAATTGAGTATGGGACTTGGGCACAGTCTTAACGCGCCTGTCACCCACATCAATGCGTATTGTGTTTCTAGTTTCGTCAATCACCTTTCCTCTAATTCCTATTTGAGCAGTGTTTGAGCAGTCCACCACCTCAGCCTCAAGCCCTATCAGTTCATGATGGATGAGGTTTTGGGGTGTAATCTGCATGTATTACCTCCGATTATTCACCTATTTCTGTTTGTATGGTTTTGATCCTTGCAATGGCCCTGCGTATCTCACCGATGCGACCCGGGTTTTCAGGTGCACCGCCAGCCGATGCAACGGCACGCTCTCTTATGAGTTCAGCGTTAAGAGTATCCAGTTCATCCAGTCTCTCCTCAAGGCTCATATTCTGTATCTCATCCACTCGCAGTATGGCCATCACTCATCATCTCCTTCGACCTTGTGCATTCTTTTGGACGGATGCCAGTAATCATAGCCTTCGTGCTTGTGCTCTTCAACACCGTTGTTGTCACGTGTCTGCTCGTTAACCGCTGTTTCACCCTCTGGCTGTACGGCAGTATTAACCCCTGTTTCGGTTGGTGCCTCATTGGTCACTTTGGTCTCTCCCGTGGGCTTTGCTTCGGGTTGTGCTTCAACAACCTCTTCTGGTTTGGCATCTGCAGGTGTATCGTGTGGTCTGGACATTGGATGCCAGTCCATGTCGTCATGCCTGTGCTCCCAGATACTGCCGACCTGTCTAAGATTGGCCATCTTAGCCTCCTTTTTATCAGGAGCCTTTTCGACAACCTCTTTGATGCTTTCCTTTACTTCAGGTTCAGCAACTTCAGGAGCCGTCTCTTTTAGCATATGGAACTTGCCAGGAAGTACGGTGCCCGGGGGTACGATGCGTACACTGCAACCGATAGCGCCTAATTTCTTTACTGCCATAGCATAACCCGAATCCACAAGTTCCTCAGCAGGCTTGCCTGCATGTTTAATGTAACCTTCAACCATCTTGGAAACCCTTGACCGAGGACCGGTAAGTTTTCCAGAGATTACAATCTGGCAACCCAGTGCCCCGGAATCCATGATACGGCTCAGCATATTGTGCCCCGCTTTCCTGAAATACCATCCTCTCTCAAGAGCATTTGCCAGGCGGTTTGCCATCATCTGTGCATTGAGTTCAGGTACTTTTACTTCCTGCACCTCGATCTGTGGATTGTCCACATTGAAAATATATGACATGTCCCTGGTCAGGCGCTGTATGGTCTTACCACCTTTACCTATGACCATTCCTGGTTTCTCTGCTAACAGGGTTATCTGGGTGCCCATGGGTGTACGGTTCATGACCATTCCACCGTATCCGGCACGTTCGAGCTGTTTGGTGAAATACTCGTTGATCCTTGCCTTGGTCAGCCCATCCTGTACGAACTTTCTCTCAATTCCCATGTTTACTGCACCTCCTGGAGTACTACTTCTATGTTCACTGTCTCTGTGTTCTTAGGTGAAGAGCTACCCCGTGCCCTGGCCCTGTAACCATGTATCACACGTCCTTGTTTGGTTGAGATGTGACTGATCTTCATACGCTGGGGGTCAAGCCCCTTATATTCAGCGTTGGCCTCTGCATTTACCAGAATCTTGATAAATTCTTTAGCAGCTTTCTGGGGGTACCTGCCAGCAGCCATGGGACCCTTGCGGTGCCCCATACCGTCATTGTGCCGCTTAAACGGTACTGCCTGTTTTAGAGCAGCCACTTCCCCAAGATAGTGCCTTGCACGTTCAGTCTTCATACCCTTGATGGCCCTGCATATCTCCCTGGAATGCCTGGGTGAGATATGTAATTCATGACCCATTGCAGTGGATGTAGTTTCCGGGTCTGTCTGAACTGAATATTGAATTCTTGACATCCTTTTACCTCCATCACTTCAATGGTACGAACTTACTGGACTTGGTAGCACCAACACCAGCTGAACCGTGGCTCACGCGCCTACGGGTCATGGAATACTCCCCAAAATAATGCCCCATCATCTCTGGCATGACCTCGACCTTCTCGAAGCTCTTACCATTATATATCTCCAGATTGAGACCTACCATGTCAGGGAATATTAGCATATCCCTTCTATGCGTCCTGATGGTGGTCTCACCATCTTTGACCTTCTGCATTATCTTTTTATGTTCATCGCTAAGTCCGCGTTTTATTGTCCTGCGCTGTCTTGCAGGGATAATTTTGGAAAACTCTTCAGTGCTTAATGTCTTAAGCTCATCAACGGTCTTTCCGCGATAAGTATATTCACCTTTTCTCTTTGGGAGTTTGGTGGATGTTTTCTTTGCCATACCTTCTCACCTCTTTCCTGTTCGCTTTGCAGCTATCGAACCGACCTTCCGGCCCGGTGGCGCTCTTCTACTCACTGTCGTGGGTCTACCTGGATGCTGCCATCCGCCGCCACCAAATGGGTGGTCTATGGCATTCATTGCCACACCACATACCCGGGGATACTTTGCAGCCCTTGTTTTCAGTTTATGATATTTCTTTCCAGNCATCCGCCGCCACCAAATGGGTGGTCTATGGCATTCATTGCCACACCACATACCCGTGGATACTTTGCAGCCCTTGTTTTCAGTTTATGATATTTCTTTCCAGCTTTAACAAATGGTTTATCGGTCCTGCCGCCGCCAGCCACCACACCGATGGTAGCTTTGCAAAGTGGGCTCAACCACTTCATCACACCACTTGGAAGCTGTACTACACTCTTGCCAATATCATGAGCGACCAACACAGCATATACACCGCTTGAGCGGGCGAACTGTCCGCCGTCTCCCGGCTTATTTTCAATGTTACATACCAGCACACCTTCAGGTATCTCGCCCAGTGGCAATGTATTGCCCGCCTTGACCTCGGCAGATATCCCGCAGGAAATCTGCTGTCCGACTGCAATACCTTCAGGAACGAGTATCAGTCGTTCTTCCCCGTTATCCAGTTTCACCCTCGCAATGGGGGCAGAGCGGGCAGTGTCATGCAAAATCTCGATGACATCCCCGGTGACTGTTTGATCTTTGTCTACCTTAATGTGTTTAAGTTCAGCTTTGAACCTGTGGGAGGGTGCCCGGTACGTGGGTGTCCCTTTTCCTCGGTTCTGTGAGATAATTCTCTTTCCCATACCTTTCACCTCTCCTTAGAATATACCAAGTTTTGAAGCCAACTCACCGGCAGTATTGTCACCTTCAAAGGAGACGATGGCCTTTTTCTTGCCTTTCATGGTTATCATGGTATTTACGCTGATAATGGGGATGTTGTAGAGTTCTTCTATCTCCCGCTTTATCTGGTCCTTGGTAGCGTTAATGTCCACTATGAACTGCAACTTGTTGTTGTCCTCGATATGATAGGTCGCCTTTTCTGTGACAAAGGGATGTTTGATGGCAGACATCTACGCCACCCCCCCCAGTGCCTGTATGGCAGATTCGGTCCAGATGGCCAACCTGCCTGCATGGGTTCCCGGTGCCAACAGTTCTGTGTTCAGCCTGTTGACCATCACCACATCCACTCCGGGTAAATTCCGTGCTGCCCGTACGATGCCATTATCCTGGCCCACCACTATGAGCAAGCTCTTGGGTCTCTTGTACTTGCGACCGCGTCTCTTGCCGCCGCCTGCCCTGATATGCTTGCCGTTCTTGGCACGCATGACATCCTCGAACACATTGATGGTTTCCATGAAGCCTACAACGTCTTTTGTGGTCTGGACATCCTGGAACTCATCCACAGCAACTATGGGCAGTTCTGCATCGAACCTGTGCCCGCGCTGCTTTGTCAGTTCAACATTGCCGGTGGCCGCTATTGCCGAATTAATGGCTTTTAAGCGTTCCTTCTTATTGATCTTCTCAGAGTAATCTTTCTCCACCTTTGGTGGATGGGCTTTCCTGCCGCCTCTTGCCTGACATATTCGGGCAACCCTGTTACCGTTCTTAATCCTTGGCACCCTGGCAGAACCTCTGCCTGGACCCGCATTATCTGCTGAGGTCTTCATACCGGCATAAGGGGTAGGACCGTAAACCTGTAACCTGTTAGCCTGAGCAGCCAGTACTGCCTTTTTAATCAGGTCAGGCCTGTAAATCTCATCAAATACTTCAGGGAGCTCTATTTCACCTTTTTGTGCTCCTGTTAAATCCATGATTTTTGCCTTGCTCATCTATCTCACCCCTGTTTTGACTCCACACTGATATGTGAAATCTGTGGCACACCTGCATTCTTGATCTCAGTCCTGATTCCCGGTCTTAACCTGACAAGACGCTTTTTAGGACCAGGTACACTGCCCTTGATGAGCAGATATTCGCCATTCACGTCTCCATAATTCAAAAACCCGCCTGCAGGAGTTACTTCTTCACCTTTCTCACCGATCTTGAGGATACGTTTATTATATTCTGTCCTCTGGTGATAGCCGGTCTGGCCCAGTTGAGGTACCCTCCAGCTTACCCTGGATGGATTCCAGGGCCCGAGTGTACCTACCTGCCTGAGACTTCCCTGCCTGCTGTGCTTGCCTTTCATCAAATTGATATGCCATCTTTTAACAGGCCCCTGTGTGCCCTTGCCAATGGTAATGGCAGAGGTGTCCACAATATCGCCTGAGCTGAATACGTCAGAAACAGTTACCGATTTACCAAGGATGGATTTGGCATATTCAAGTCTTGCTGCAACGTCTCCGCCAACAATCCTGTTCTCCATCACATCAGGTTTTTTCTTTGGTACTCCTGATATCTGGGATGGTAGTGTATAAGTAATTACGTGAATATTTTCCACTGCTCCCTCTTCTACCAGTTTTTCCATACTGGCAAGAGCTTTGTCCGGTTTGGATTTCTTTGGCCTGACCATTTTTCGATCCAGTGTTGGGTCAAGTTCATTGGATAGAGCTTCACCGAGTATCTTTGTGCCATAGGGTCCTGTCTTGCCATACACCCTGATAGCTGCAATCTTCATGGCAGGTACTTCAAGCACCGTTACAGGTACTGATATCTCCATACCTTCTGTAAGGCTTTTCGGCTTATCATCCATCATTATCACATGGCTCATGCCGACCTTGTATCCTGCAAAACCACCCATTTTTGGTTCTCCATCACTTTCGGACCATGATCTTATTGTAGGTACCTGGCTCTTTGCCCTTTTTCTGGGACTGAATGCCAGGGAACCTCGCCTTGGTCTGTGTACGTTTGCCATTGTTTTCCTCCTTAATCTCCTGGAATTTGCTATTAATCGCGATTTATTACCGCTTTAACCCTACCTTACCAGGTTCAGCATTGACAGTGTGGCCCACACGGCTTCTTCTGTCCTTACAGTTGCTGTGCCCTGTCCGGGTACGGTATTCAGTGTTTCACACTGATATTTTGAGAGGTCTGTACCCTCTCTTGCTAATATGGACTCCACACCCTGTTTGGGTGAACCGAATACCACAACAGTATATGACTTTAACCTCGCTTGCTGGCCCAATTCCTCAAGGAACGGGGTATCAAGTACCCGGCCTTCCCGTGAGGTGGCCAATATCAGGGCATCCTGTCTGGATATTTTATCCAGTGCCCCTGTAAGGCTGTCTTCAATTGCTGTCCGGTATCCCCAGTACACAGGGATATTGTCCGTTTCTACAAGTTCAACTTGTATCGGTCGTCGCGAAAAAATCCTGACATTGACACGCTCGCCCTTTTGTACCTTCCTTGAGGAAGGTTTGAGGGGAACCGGGCTATCTACACCGATATCGACCCATGTGACTGTGTCAGATCCGACTTTTGTCTCGCTCTTCTTTGGTCCTGGGACCACGACCCCAACGCGGAATTCTCCATCAGTGAGGTCAGATGATTTTGATGCTGTTGGATGATGTTGTGTACGCAGCGGAGGTAATATTCCGGCGTACTTCAGCTCCTTCCGGAGTGGGAACAGGTGTTTGCGCAGATACTGTGGAGTTTCTGCATACCGCAGCAGCAAATCTATAAACCTGCTGTCATCGAACTGCGAATCCCGGTAGATAATAATATTACCGACCCGAAACACCGATGCCGCCCTCGCGATCTGGCCAACCTTGTATGCCCTTATTTTCTCATCCTTTGACTCTGATGTCAGGGATGAAGGTATAAGTATTGTCAGGTTTGACCGTGGTTTAACCGCTTGTGAAGGTATCATCTATACTTTCCGGTTATGATAACAGTAGAGATATATAAGTGTTTGGCACACGGGCAGTAATCTTATAACCTATAATAGAATTCTGTTAATTGAGGTAATTAATATGTGTTTTGTTGATTCGAGTACTGCTGATAGTGTTGATATGAGTGGCACGGCTATGTCAAGTTATGAATGTAATGCATGCGGTAATAAATTCAAGGGTATGGGCTCCAAACTGTCCTGTCCAACCTGCCAGTCCACTGACCTTAAAAAGATAGATTAAATATGCTCATTGAACCTATCGAACTTAAAAATGGCACCGCTGTGGGGTTAAAAATGGATATGGAACACGCTCCATTACTGGTCATTAAGGCACCAAAAGGTTTTGTCATGTGCGGCTACCTGAACATTGATACAGCCCAGCGGCTGGGTGACGTGGCCGTAAAAGTAACAGGTGTTGGTAGTTTTGATGACGTACTGGCAGCCAGTGTGGTAGAATCCACAACAGCCGCCCAAAACTTAGGAATTCAAGAGGGAATGACCGGGCAGGCAGCACTGGAACTCATGTTTTAACAGATTCTATATGCGAAATCAATCATTATGGATGGAAGTATGCTCTTGATCTAAATAACTATACTCCGCAGCTCTGCTGCGGTTGGGTGTACCGTCGCAACTTTTGACTCTATTCCAATGCATAATAATATTCACCCATAGATTTTTGCTGCCTGTCCAGTTTGGAACCAGGTTTGTTCACCCTGGGCCTTCTGGTCTCGTCATCCCGCCTGAATGTAATATTCAGGTTCTTCAAAAACAGGTTCATACCTTCACGCATATCAAATGGCCCGTGGACCTCACCCATTACTCCCGGTTGTCCCTCAAACACCACAAGCCTCTCGGACAGCATGTCAATCATATATATATCATGGTCAACTACCATGGCAGTCACGTTATTATTTTCAGCGAACCGCCGGATAACCCTGGTTGCCAGGGCACGTTGTTCCACATCCAGGTGTGCACTGGGCTCATCAAAAATATACAGGTCAGCATTCTTGCCAAGACAGGCAGCAATGGCAGCACGCTGCAATTCACCACCCGATAGTTCAGTCAGCAGCTGGTCCATAAAGCCGTCCAGCTGCAGCGGCTTGATTATCTCGGTCTGGTAATAACTGGTATCGAATTTTGTGTTAATACCACGCAGGAAGTCCCTAACTTTTACGGGATAGTCACCTTTCAAGTACTGGGGTTTGTACGCGATGGTAAGGTCAGTCTCAAGACTGCCAGTTGTGGGTGTTTCTTCGCCGGCCAGAATTTGGACAAAAGTGGTTTTTCCTATCCCATTTGGTCCCACAATACCAATAACCTCACCCTGTTTTATTTCACTACCAAGCGTATCGCTTCCCACCACCAGTTCAAACCCGTCATCACCGTATTTCTTGGTGAACCTGCTAAATTCAAGCAGGGTAGGAATATCTTTTTGTTCCCGTGGTGGATGCTCCTCAAACTCGATAGCCTCGGTGCGCAATCGTACGTTCTCCTCTGCCAGAAAACCATGAAGGTACTGGTTGATGGCTACCCTCACACCTTTTGGCTGGGTGATCACACCGTAACCGGCAGGAATACCATAGGCTATATGTACGGTATCTGCCAGCTGGTCAAGCAGGGCCAGGTCATGTTCTATCACCATCACTGCACTGGTATCTGCCAGTTCCTGAATAATACGTGCCGAATTGATACGCTGATATATGTCAAGGTAAGGACTAATCTCGTCAATAAAATAGAAATCAGCTTCCCGGCTTACACATGCTGCCAGTGCCACCCTTTGAAGTTCACCTCCGGATAGGTCTTTAATGTCCCTGTTCAGCACATGTTCGATCTCAAGCTTGCTGGCCATTTCGTCCATGATACCCCGCTCATCGGCCTTATTGAGCAGTTGTGATACTTTCCCTTTCACTGCCTTGGGGATGTTATCAACATATTGCGGTTTATGTGATGCTTTGATGTTACCTTCTGATAGGGTCTTCATATATTCGTACATACCAGAGCCGGAATATATTTCCAGCACTTCGTCCCAGGTAGTGTCGTCTTTGCCCAGGTTGGGCATCATGATACCGCTTAAGATATTGACGGCAGTGGATTTTCCCACTCCGTTGGGACCAAGGATACCTGTGACCTTGCCCTGTACCGGTGTAGGCAGCCCGTACAGCGCAAACCCGTTGGTTCCATACCTGTGCACAGGGTTGTCCAGTTCTTCGGGCAGCCCTATAATCATAATTGCATTAAAAGGACATTTTTTGATACAGATCCCACAACCTACACAGAGTTCTTCTGATATTACGGCCTTGCCATCCTCACCTATAACTACGGTCTCGTCCCCGGTACGTACCCTGGGACAAAAATTAATACATTCGTGACCGCATTTCTTGAACTGGCACCTGTCCTTATTAACTATGGCTATCCTCACAGAGATTACACCTCAAAATGGTTCAAAGGGGAGGGTTGAGCAGTAGTGTCCAGATTACAAGCCAGAAAATGACGGCCATGAACTCAACATAAAACCAGTCCTTTTTGCCGAATCCTTTTATATCCAGTCCTATTAATGGGTATACTATGCGCTGGGCATAGTATGAGAAAATTATCACAAAGACCAGGATAGAGAACCAGGGATATTCAGTACCATCCCCCATGCTAATAAGACTGAAAAATCCGGCAACTGTCCCTATTAAAGCTGGAACTATCGTCTTTACAATTCCTTCTTTATGGAGCTTTGTCTTCTCCTCTGGTGTCTTTTCTATGGGCTGGACGGATTTTGGTGTGGACTGAGTGGCTACTGACTTTTGCTTCGCAGATTTCTCACGGCCAGCCACTGCCTGCTGCTGGGACGCTGATTCCTTGGCCCGTGCCCAGAATCCTTTCTTTGCACTTTTGGTTTTTTTGCTCAATGGTCGTTACTCCATAAATACGATTTGACCTAATAGACTTCGGATACCTTATATGCTTAACTGTATTAAAACCGGGTTGCTTTTTCAGTGGAATATCATTGTCCCTATACCCTGGTCAGTGAACAGTTCCAGCAGTATACTATGGGACTTGCTGCCGTCAATGATATGTACTTTATCCACACCTTTTTCCACCGCACCTGCTGCTGAGAGTACTTTTGGAATCATTCCCCCGGCAATGGTACCGTCCCCGATCATGTCCTCGATATGCTCTAACTGTATACGTGAGATGCGGGTGGATTCTTTGGCAGGGTCCCGCAGCACACCTGGCACATCGGTCATGAGTATGAGTTTCTTGGCCCGCATGGCTGCAGCTATGTCGCCGGCCACGGTATCAGCATTGATGTTCAGGCTGTTGCCCTGCTCGTCCATGGCAATAGGTGCAACGACCGGAATGTAACCCTTGCCTGCCGCTATTACAAGTATCTCCGGATTGATGACTTCCACATCACCTACCCAGCCCAGGTCCACGTCATGCTCCCTGCCCTCGACGGTGACGCGCTGGAGGGCTTTTTTCTTGGCCATGATGAGCCGACCGTCCTTGCCTGAGAGCCCAAGTCCCTTACCGCCATAGGTACCGATGGCCGATACGATGCGGGTGTTGATGTTACCCACCAGTACCATGCGGGCTATCTCCATGGTCTCGTCATCAGTGATACGCAGTCCTGCCACGAATTCGCTTTTCTTGCCCATCACTTCCATTTTCTCAGTTATCTCGGGACCGCCACCGTGAACGATAATGGGATGGATGCCTACATAGCGCAGAAGTACTACGTCCTGCACAATGTCTTCCATGAGCCCGGGGTCCACCATGGCATGTCCTCCCACCTTGAGGACCATAATGGAGTCGTGGAACTCACGGATATAGGGGAGGGCTTCTATCAATATCTGCTCGCGGCTGGGGTTCATGGTTAAGGGTGCTCCGGACTTTTTTGGGGTAATATGTGGTGGAAGGATATAAAGGTTTTAATGGTGTGGTGCAGCTGGTGGGGGTGGGGTGTTATTTATTGACCCACTTCACGGACTCCGTTTTAGAAAAGCGATGCATCGGCATGGTGCTCATGGTTAATTTTAAAATCGAATTGCTTGATTTTAGTGGTTCTTTTCAGGTGCTGTAACTTTCCTCAATACATTGTTAAAAATTTAAATCGTAATCTTTATACTGTATCAGGTAAATTAAAATTTAGAGGTGGTAAAGATGAGAAAAATTGCAATTGTAAGCGTGATTGGGTTGGCCCTTGTGCTGGGCATGGTTAATAGTGCTATGGCAATCACCAATGGGCAGCCAGATGGAGATGAGCATCCCTATGTCTGCTTGGTGGTGTTTGATAATGCAGCTGGACCTGCATGGCGTTGCAGTGGTACCCTGCTCACACCAACCCTCGTCCTGACAGCTGGCCACTGTACGGATGGTGCTGTGGCGGCAAGGGTCTGGTTCGACGAAGTTGTGGTGGGGAACACGGAATATCCCTTTAGTGGGGATACATCATATGATGGAACCCCTTACACGAATCCAGA
>NKAJ01001260.1_pt2 | contig 19569 bp, 21 predicted proteins | sample 1556001 | NCBI WGS metagenome assembly NKAJ01 (sample SAMN06204642, study PRJNA360343) | marine sediment metagenome | isolation source: Jiulong cold seep at northern South China Sea | place: China: South China Sea, Jiulong cold seep | collected 2013-06 | reverse complement strand
TTGAGGTCAGCATAATATATTTCGTACCTTTTAATATTCAAAAGTCTTCATCCTCCAGTCCGTCAAGAAGCGTTATGTCAAAATCGTCCCAATCTTCCTTTTCATTAGCCATGGCTTTATATGTATCTTCCCAAGAAAGTTTACTGTCTTCTTTCTTCCGAAGAAGCAGTCCTCTGTCTGTTTCTTCAAGCAAAAGGGAATTGTTAAGGCCATATTTTTGAAGGAGTGCCTTGGGTATGCGAACTCCTTTGGAATTTCCAATAGGGACCAGCTTAATATCCCTTTCACGTGTTTGTTTTTCCATGTGTATCGCTCCTTAAATTACATTAAAATTATTTTGTAATTATTGTAATTACATTTATCTATAAAGTCAAGCTTAGAATCAAATTATTGGTGGGCGCGTATTATATTGAAATAGCGAATATTTCGCACAAATCGTTTGGTCCCGGCAGCACAAGGACTTGGTAAGCCGGTGGCCCTACCGGCATTTTCACTGGAGAAATGGACGGCTCTTTGCAAAAAGCAATGCCAGACAGGTCTCCCCGGATAAGAACGTTCACCCTGTTGAATTTCCCGAAGGGAACCTTATTCAACAGGGTAAACTTTCGCTACACAACCGCAGCATTTACCATACCTTGGCTGGTGGAGACAGGTCTGAGAATGTGTCACGTGCCAGAGCTGTTTTATGTTATGTTTGGATGCATTGTTTGGGACAGAGTGGCCGGGTACTTGCCGAAGAGCTTGGTGTGAGTCCCCAAGCCGTTTATGCGGCTTCTTCTCGAGTGGAACGGGACGNGACTTGGTAAGCCGGTGGCCCTACCGGCATTTTCACTGGAGAAATGGACGGCTCTTTGCAAAAAGCAAAGCCAGACAGGTTTCCCCAGATAAGAACGTTCACCCTGTTGAATTTCCCGAAGGGAACCTTATTCAACAGGGTAAACTTTCGCTACACAACCGCAGCATTTACCATACCTTGGCTGGTGGAGACAGGTCTGAGAATGTGTCACGTGCCAGAGCTGTTTTATGTTATGTTTGGATGCATTGTTTNAGAAATGGACGGCTCTTTGCAAAAAGCAATGCCAGACAGGTCTCCCCGGATAAGAACGTTCACCCTGTTGAATTTCCCGAAGGGAACCTTATTCAACAGGGTAAACTTTCGCTACACAACCGCAGCATTTACCATACCTTGGCTGGTGGAGACAGGTCTGAGAATGTATCACGTACCAGAGTTGCTCTCTGTTATGTTTGGACGTATTGTTTGGGACAGAGTGGCCGGGTACTTGCCGAAGAGCTTGGTGTGAGTCCCCAAGCCGTTTATGCGGCTTCTTCTCGAGTGGAACGGGACGGTGGATTGGACTCGGAAGCCCTGGAAAGATGGTGCCGGTAAAATATATTGTATGAATTGGCAACGTCCCCTATGCGTTTTCGAAAATCCAAACAGATGCATGATCCTTGCAAAACAGATAAAAGTGGAATGAAAAGGGGCTATGGATTCAAAATGGTAAGAAAACGGCTTTTGATATTGATTGGTTTTTGGCTTTTGCTTGGCACTCCTTTTGTGTGGGCACAGCAGCTTCCGTTTACTCTTGATTTTGAATCCGGTGACCTCGGGGGTTGGAAAAAGAGCGGGAATGCGTTTGTTTTCCAACCCACGAAGGGCGACAATCCTACTGCAAGGCACAGGGGGCAACCATCCAATCATCAGGGAAAATATTGGATNAACCATCCAATCATCAGGGAAAATATTGGATAGGAACCTATGAAAAGTACCAAGGCAACCAGGGGCAAAAGCGTGGAGATATTCAGGGAGATAGGCTGGCAGGAACGCTGACTTCTTTATCTTTTATCATCCCTTCCGGGACACTCAGCTTTTTGGTTGGCGGTGGGAGCGGCTTCAAGACTCGGGTGGAACTTCTTGTTTTGGACCCCTTGGAAGGCTCCATAAGGGTGAAGTATGCATCTGGCAGAGATACCGAAACGATGCATCGTGAAACATGGGACCTTGCACCTTATGCTGGAAAAAAGGGGCGGATACGAATCGTTGATGATTCCTCTGGAGGATGGGGGCATATCAATGTAGATGATTTCCAATTCAGCACTATCCAATTCATTCAACCACCAGCAATACATATTCAACCCCCAATAGTCCCCATTTATCCTGAGCAAAAAGTGGAGGTTCCCGGTCTCATCGGCCACCCTATGCATGAAGCGGAAACGATGATTGATGCGGCACATTTAAAAGTCGGAGGGGTGGCAGAAACAGCTTCGAACAGAAAGCCCGGAACGGTAATCCGGCAACATCCCGCCGCAGGTAATTTGGTTTCGCGAGGTACACAGGTAAATCTTTGGATAGCCAGAAAGCAGGAATTTCCCAAACCAGAGGCTGTGATAGAGCCAATAGCCCAGCGAGTGAAGCAGGGTGAAATCTCTGTCTTTGAAAGTCGATCCGTGCATGACCCGGATGAATCAATAAAAGAGTACTGGAGCGGTCCTGACCAAAAAGGGGAGGGCCACACTTTTGAAGTGGGCACGCAACACTTGATGCCGGGCGAATATAGAATCGTTCTGGAAATAATCGACAATCATCAGCAAAAAGACAGTACATCGGCCATTTTGTATGTAGAGCCAGCGCCGGTTGCATACCGCCTGACTTTTAAAGCGGAACCAACTCAAATAGAAGCAAATAANAGTAAGGCTAACCGCCGTCATTAACCCTGATGCAGCGGATGCCGAGTACCGATTCAGTTTCGGCGACGGCGAGAAAACCGCGTGGATCAGCAAAAGCCAAATAGGGCATCATTACACGTCGCCCGGAACCTATCTTCCTTCTGTTGAAACCAGAATAGGTGAAAAATCCATTGTCAAAAGAGCGCGCATCGAGGTCAGGCCGATTGAATATTCAGTCGGCTTGAGAGCCGATAGGCAACATGTCCAGATAGGAGAAGATGTGAGATTTGAAGGAGGAATCCGACCAATCGGCAAAAATGTCCGATACCGATTTTATTACGGCGACGGAGAGAGAAGCGGATGGCTGGAAGAGCCTACTGCAAGTCATACTTACTCCAGACCCGGTCTGCAACATGCCTATCTGGAGGCAAAAGTCGGTGAAAGGGAATTTCGCAGCGAAAAAATACCCATCGATGTGCGCGAAACCGAATACTCATTGCAACTTGAAGCAGATCCGCCTTTAGTACAACCCGAGGAGCGGATCATTGTTAATGCCATACTTGAGCCCTTTGCGCCTAAAGCCAGGTACCAGTTCGATTTCGGTGATGGAGAGACACATGTAGAGGGTAGCAGGCCCGATGCTGTACATATATACAGGGCTCCCGGAGCCTATGATATAAGTGTTACGGTTACCATAGGCCAACGAAGTTTATCTAAAACCATCCGGGTCACGGTTCAAGAGCAGCAGCCCCCAGTACATAATCAGTGGCCGCCATTATGGATACTGATTGCAGCGGCTGGAGGAGCTCTGGCGGTTATTGGCGGAGGTGCATATTTATACCGCGCAAAACCATGGAAGTCAAAAGTCGCAAAATCAAACGAAGTCGTAGTAACTATACGGACAAAAGAGGGGCAAACAAATCAGGAGATAGATAAAGAGTCTTTGCAAAATGGCATCGAAGTGCTGTTCAGGCCGGTTGGTGATGTCGGCACGCAGGAGATTGAACAAAAAGATAATATTGTTGGCAGAGAACGGAGTGATCATGAATAATTCAATAAATACCTTGGCGGATTTTTTCTTGTCGGATGCAAAAACGCTATCAAAAGACCAAAGATCCTCTATTGAAACGAGCAAGCAGATAGAAGACTTGAAAAAAAACCTGCAAAAAGAGGCGGAATCTCTCAAATGGCCACCTATATTGGATCAAGTTGCTGACAAGATAGCCGATCTGCTCAACATCACCATCAAAGATATCATGGTCGGAGCATGGAACAATTATCATTATCTTGACAAATACCTGGACAGATCCAGATATGCTCCAGACGAGACGATCCTTGTACCGCTGGCCGAACATACGATCAAATCAAAACACCATCCCTGCATAGAAATTCTTGTCAACGATTGTGTCATTGACGATATCAAACTGGATATCACTGTTGCTTTCAAATTAAAAGGCATCATGCTGACAATCAGGGATGGAAAGATCAGGCAGATTCAGACAGGCACCTGCAAGGGAAGCGGAACAGTCAAATACGAGCAAATGATACTTGCGCAAAAGGAACTTGGTACCATTTCTCTCCCTGGCAAGATCAGCCTTGGCGATGAAGGAGCTGCCATAGCATAAACCTTTTGCCAGGCCTCCGGGCCAAAATCACTTCTGCCTTAAAATGGCGGTTATTGNGTCCCCTATTATCAGTAATTATTTTTGAGACTCCCATTTCTGCTTGGCAAACTAGCTGAGATGCTACAATTATCTCACCATACTATCATCAGTCAGTTCTATGATGTTGCAAGCGAGGTCTTCACATGATATCCCCGGCAAACAGGGAATCTTGTTGACTATATTGAACAAATCTGGAAGAGGTACAAAAAGCCCTAGGACCTCAGCNGCACCTGCAAGGGAAGCGGAACAGTCAAATACGAGCAAATGATACTTGCGCAAAAGGAACTTAGTACCATTTCTCTCCCTGGCAAGATCAGCCTTGGCGATGAAGGAGCTGCCATAGCATAAACCTTTTGCCAGGCCTCCGGGCCAAAATCACTTCTGCCTTAAAATGGCGGTTATTGCGGCAATGAGCGTTGCCGATCAGGATAGGGGACAAAAAGCCCTAGGACCTCAGCGACTTTTGCGTCTTTAAGGTGTATTATTGATTCGGACAGGGAGATGCAAATGAGGGCACCTGGAAAATCAAAGGCTCCAATTATTACAGCTTATAGTATATGCTTCAAGGAATGGTGAGGAAACCGAATCTACAAATGAAAGATTCATCATTCATGCCTGGCACAAATGCCGCAAATATTGAGAACCGCCCGCAAAGGGTAATACCAAAAATCCTCTTCTTGCCCTTTGCACTGGCCTTTCTGCTCCTCCTGTTTACCGGCAATGCCCTCGCAGAAGAAGAGGCGCTTATCTACAAAAACGCGCGGGATCGCATGGTTCGCACTCAGATCAAATCTCGTGGCATCAGTGACCCGGCGACACTACGGGCCATGGAAAGCGTCCCCCGTCACCTCTTTGTCCCGGAAGCCCTCGTTCCTCACGCATACGACGACAGGCCGCTCCCTATCGGTTATGGCCAGACCATTTCCCAGCCTTACATCGTTGCTTATATGACCGAGATAGTCCAGCCGAAGCCACAGCAGCGGATCCTGGAGATCGGTACAGGCTCAGGATACCAGGCAGCCATCCTGGCCGAGACCGGCGTATCAGTGTACACTGTTGAAATCATACCAGAACTTGCCAAGAACGCATCGGAGCGGCTGAGTCGTTTGGGCTACGGGGGAATACAGGTCAAGTCAGGTGATGGTTATTTTGGCTGGGAGAAATATGCCCCATATGATGCCATTGTGGTCACTGCTGCGGCGGAATATATTCCGCCGCCCCTTTTGGTCCAGTTGAAGGATGGAGGCAGGATGGTCATTCCGGTTGGTTCCCCGTTTTTCGTACAGACCCTCATGCTGGTCGAAAAACATGGAAAGGAAACCGTCACCCGCAGCCTGATGCCGGTCCGCTTTGTCCCCTTCCGAAGGGCCGAATGAACCAAACGTCTGCTGCTGCCCTGAACCGGCTCCACCTGTCGGTNTTCCGAAGGGCCGAATGAACCAAACGTCTGCTGCCCTGAACCGACTCCACCTGTCGGTGGCACTTCTTTCGATAGCAATTATTGCCTTTCAGTTGGTGCTGATGCAGGTCCTGTCCATCACCCAGTGGCATTATTTCGCCTACATGGTCATTTCAGTGGCGTTGCTCGGCTTTGGCGCTGCGGGTACGCTGATAGCGCTGGCCCGCGGCTGGTTTCTTGAGCGAAGCGGTTTCCTCTTGCCGCTGCTTATGTTCGGAAGTGCCGCTGCCATGGCTACCGTGGTGGGGATAACACAGGCTGTTTTCGGCGGGTTTGACTCCTTACTGCTGTTCGTCGACCCATCGCAGGTCTGGCGACTGCTCCTTGCCAATCTGCTCTTTTCCACACCCTTTTTCCTGGGTGCCCTTGCTATAGGCCTTATTTTCGTGCAACACGTAGACCGGATCGGCACCTTTTATTTCGCCAACCTGCTTGGCTCCGGGCTGGGAGGAATCGTTGCCATCATCATACTGGGGTTGCTGTCCCCACAACAGCTCCCTGCTGTCACTGCCGTGTTTTCCCTGGCAGCAGGGTTCCTGATCCTTCCAAATCGCCGGCTGCGCTGGCTGATTGCAGCGGCGTTCCTGGCCTGTGCATTGACGGCTTTTAACATAGTCCGACCCGTATACCTCTCCATTTCGGAATACAAGGACCTGCAGCGTACGCTGAACCTGCCGGACGCCGGCATTGTTGCACAGCGCAACAGCCCATATGGACTGGTTCAGGTAGTCTCGGCCCCGGCGCTCCGTCATGCCCCTGGCATCAGTCTGACTTATTCCAGGAAGATTCCTGTGAGCGAGGCAGTCTTCAGCNGCACAGCGCAACAGCCCATATGGACTGGTTCAGGTAGTCTCGGCCCCGGCGCTCCGCCATGCCCCTGGCATCAGCCTGACTTATTCCAGGGAGATCCCTGTGCGCGAGGCAGTCTTCAGCAACGGCAACTGGTTCGGCACTGTCCTCGAATGGTCTGCTGCCGACACGGAACACCTGCTGGATTACACGACCGGTGCTCTGCCTTATGCCATGGCGACGCCGAACGATGTGCTTGTGCTCCGGGCCGGAACCGGGATGGATGTCTCCCATGCCCTGACCCGCGGTGCCAGACGGATAGTGGCCGTAGAGCCCCACAGTGTGGTTCTGGATCTGCTTGATGAGCAATACTCCCAAACCATGGGAGGGCTGTTCCGGCATCCTGCTGTCACTGTTGTGCCCCTTGAGCCGCGCACCTACCTGGCCACCGACTCCTCGCACTATGACCTGATCGTCCTCCCCATGGTCGGCGTATTTGGAGGAACGGCCGGACTCTTCGCCCTGCAGGAGCAAAATACCTTCACCAGGGAGGCCTTAAGTGAGATGTGGCGCCATCTGACCCCTGACGGAATCCTGTGCGCTTCAGCCTGGCTGGACTACCCTGCGCGCAACCCCCTGCGTCTGGCAGCGACCATGGTCGAGACTTTGGCAGAGGCAGGTATCGATAATCCGGCCGCACATCTGGTCGCTGTACGGANGGCTGTTCCGGCATCCTGCTGTCACTCTTGTGCCCCTTGAGCCGCGCACCTATCTGGCTACGGACTCCTCGCACTATGACCTGATCCTCCTCCCCATGGTAGGCGCCTTTGGAGGAACGGCCGGACTCTTCGCCTTGCAGGAGCAAAATACCTTCACCAGGGAGGCCTTATTTGATATGTGGCGCCATCTGGCCCCTGACGGAATCCTGTGCGCTTCAGCCTGGCTGGACTACCCTGCGCGCAATCCCCTGCGTCTGGCAACGACCATGGTTGAGACTTTGGCAGAGGCAGGTATCGATAACCCGGCCGCGCATCTGGCCGCTGTACGGAGCTGGGGGACAATCACTTTCTGCGTCAAGCGTTCCCCCCTCACCCCGGTTGAAATCCGGAATGTACGGGAATTCTGCAGGCAGATGCTCTTTGACCCGGTCCTCCTTCCGGACCTGAAACCTGGCGAGCGAGAACACTATAACCTGCTGGAGGACCAGAGCATTTTCACCTACCTGGACCAGATCCTCTCTCCTGCAAGGCAAGAGCTATATGAAACCTATGACTTCAGGCTGCAGCCAGCCACTGACAATCGACCCTTCTTCTCCCAATTTCTGCGCTGGCAGAGCCTGCCGCACCTGATCCGGCTCTTCGGCGAGCGAGCTGTTCCCTTTATCGAAATGGGCTACTGCATCGTGATTATCACCTTTTTCCAGACGGCAGCAGCGGCCCTGGTACTGATCATCCTTCCCCTGTTTCGCCTGGGATGGCGCAGCGGAAACCGGCTATGGACCCTCATGTATTTCAGCGGCCTGGGAGTCGGCTTCATGCTGGTTGAGATCGTCCTGATCCACTGCTTTGTCCTTTATCTGGGACACCCTGTCTATGCAGCAGCCGCTGTAATTTGCGCTATGCTCATTTTTTCCGGAATAGGAAGTTATACTTCCTCCTGTCTGCCTATCCATGAAGCAACGCCATACAGGGCTGCAGGCCTGGTAGCCCTGATGCTCCTGCTTTACACGTTCCTTCTTCCACCAATCCTGCAGCATACCATCACCTTTTCCATGGGCTGGAAAATCATATTTACCATGGTGCTTCTTGCCCTGCCGTCCTTTGCCATGGGCTTCCCTTTTCCCCTGGGGCTGCAGCTCCTGGCCCGGCGAAGCGAGGCAGACGTGCCCTGGGCGTGGGGGATCAATGGCTGCCTTTCGGTACTCAGCACCGCCCTGGCCACCATCATTGCCGTGGAAGCAGGATTTGCCGCAGTATTCCTGCTGGCCTCCGCGGCTTACGTTATTGCAGCCCTGGCAGAGTTTTGGACATGACGCAATATCCTCATAAAAAGCTCAAATTGATCTGGCCGTAAGATGGACAGCCAGAATTATTCCTCGATGCACTTTGACGATTTTTTGAAAAAAGCCTGTCCGCCGCTCAATCTGGAATGGCGCAAGTATCGCCGGCGGGCGGCGCGGCACCGCGTCAATGACCGTATTAAAGAGCTTGGCCTGGAGGGCTATGCCTCATACCTGGAGCGTCTTCGGACTGATCCGGCCGAGGCGGAAATGCTCCCCGACGTGATGCTGGTCACTGTAAGCCGCTTTTTCCGGGAAAACGACCGCTGGGAAAAGCTGAAAAAAGAAGTCCTGCCCCAACTTGTAAAAAACTGCCCTGACAACAGGTCAGTGCGGGCCTGGAGCATAGGCTGCGGCGGCGGCGAAGAACCTTATACCCTGGCCCTGCTCTGGCTCCATTACCTGAAATCCCGATATCCCGGACGCATTCTGGAAATTCTGGGAACCGATCTGGATACGCCAAGCCTGAAACGGGCCAGCCGGGGTATCTATATGAAAAGCTCCCTGCGAGAAGTCCCTGAAGAAATCCTCCATCGCTGGTTTCACCAGGAGAAGGGTACCTGGAAATTGGATACAAGGGTGCAGCAGATGGTTCGCTTCAGGCATCACCACTTCATGAATGATCCTCTGCCGGGAGAAATGGATCTGGTATTTGCCAGGTACCTGCCGTTTACGTACTATAAGGGAACCCGGCGCCACGCTGCAGCCCAACGCCTGTGGCTTGCCCTGCGCCCCGGCGGTGCACTGATGATTGGCTGCAAAGAAGACCTTGGGCTGCCTGAGCGCGAACTGCTTGAACCCTGGCCGGATGCGAAAGGCATTTTCCGCAGGAAAAGCCGGACTCTATCGTTGAAGTTTTGAGGGCTTCTTCCCTAAACAGACCTTGAGACGTCCTACGGGATAGGGGACATCCTTCTATGAGGGAGCCTTTGTCAAGCCCCTTTTTTTATTAAGCCCAACCGCGACCAACTCAGATTATGGTAATTGCACCAAGCTTGATGGGAGTGTGGCGGGTCATTTAAATTCATTCAAAAACAGATACGCAGGACAAATTCTGATATCGTCTCTGTCAATAAGATCCTCTTTATCCTCAAGCAAAACCTGGGTAGCTCTGACATGGGGAAAACGCTTTTTCAGATACTTGAGGGAACGGCTGGCTCCTTTAGCTGCTGTCTTGCACTCGATGAAATGGATAGGCTTGTTCATTAAATGACAGGCCACCAGATTTTCAAACCTTTTCCCTGCCTCCTTCACCAGAGTCCAATCCCAGTGATAATGCTTGGCTTCTTTTTTTACAGCCCGGATTCTTGGAGCGCCGAAGGGATATATTCGAAACAACATATACAGATTTTCAAGCATGAAAATCCATCGTGAAACCGACTGATGGGATACCTGCAGATCTTCCCGCAGCCCATTGAGAGAAAGAGCGGAATCAATCTTACAGCAATATCAAGATTTCAGTTACACAGATGCGGTGAGCTTTCGGCCTTTGACTTTTCAGCATGCTTTTTAATATATGAATTACCAGGGGCCAGCATGATTGCCAGGTTAAACTCGTCAACAGGGCGGATGGAAGGGTAATGGCTTATCGGACCGGCTGTGGTCTCAGGGTAGAAGCGTCCCAACTGTTCGACTATCCACCCAAGGTTGAAATGGTACCAGGCATTGGTCGGCTGAAGGGTTACTGCTTGAAAATATGAGTCAAGTGCCGTCAGTCCATTACTAAAAGCATCTTTCCCTGGTTCAAAGACCCATTTGCCCNCTTTCCCAGGTTCAAAGTCCCATTTGCCTTTGACATACTTCCAGTTTCCCTCCTTGCAGCATTTACTCATGGCCTTGGCATAGTAACGCCCCAGTTCATAGTGACAGGCGGCGTCTGACGGGTCGCAGTCAATGGATTTTATCAGGTCCTGCGATATCATCTGGCTGGTTGAGCGTTTGTATAGCTTGAAGTATTTTTCTCCCTGGTATGCACTGACCACGGTAACGGCAAGACCTGCCAGAAGAATAAACATCATGGGATACACTGCCAATTTCATCCTGGGATGGAGTGAAATGTTTCGTACGGGAATGGAGGAATGAACAACAACCACTGTAAGGCCGAGGATTATGAAAAAGAGCATAGCGTTTGCCGGGATATGGAAGTTAAATGTTACCATGTTTTGGAGCAATATAAACACCGCCCCGGTCACTCCCCCGAGGGTTATGCCTGTTACAAAGGGATCTCTCCTTCTGTGCCATAGCAGAAGCGTCTTTATGAGCAGAAATACGATTCCTCCAAAAAATAGAATGGCCCCGGGCCACCCTGTATCTGCCAGCATTTCCATGTAATCATTATGCGCATGAGTAAAAACACCCCGCAATTTCAGGGTGGTATATTTTGGGTAAATGTGCTGGAAGTTCCCCAGTCCGACACCAAAGAAAGGGAAATCCCTTGCAATATCAAGCGTATCCTTGGAGACAATGGTCCTTGCGTCAGAAGTGAAACGTATATTCGCAAGGGTTGAGAGCTCTTTTAAGACCGGATCTATTCCTATCCAGATGAGCATAGCAAAAATCAATCCCAGGATGACCGCGCCTATCTTCCTTTTTTTCCTTTGAGACCTTTTTATTCCAAGGATGGTGAAAAAGAAGACCATGGAGAACAGAAAACATAGGATACCCCCCCTGGAGAGAGAAAAAATCAGGGACAATCCCATTATAACGATTAAAAAGATGAGCAGGCTGTTTTTTGAAAGGTGAGACTCAATGACAGAGAGGCGGTGACGCCAACTGCCGGCAGGAATAAATGAACAATTAAGTAAGTGAGCAATTAAGAGGCCGATACCCATAGGAATTACCATCCCCATGTAGCCGGCAAAGTGGTTGGGATTTACATAGGGACCGAAATAGTTGCCGATCTTGTATTTTGACAGCCAGAACCAATAGATTTTGTTGGTTCCGCTTAACATCTGCAGGATTCCCAGAAAGGCTACAATGGTCCCAGTTATTATAATGGCAAGAACAAGCCGTCGCGTCTGGTCTCTGGTCTTTATGTTATTGATTATTAGAAAGAAAACAGCAACATAGGCAAGAACCTTGAGAAATTCGTCCCTGGTAGCATGAGAGTAGATGGAGAGCGGTCTGTTGGCGCTGATTTTATCTGATGCGTTAAGATCTGCCTCCTGCATCCCGTATCCGGGTACGGTTTGAATATAAAGATCGTAGGTATTGGGCGAGATGTGTTCGATCACTGACGGGGATAACGGAACCATCTGGAAAAGGACCAGCAGGAAAAAAAGGCAGAGGGGAAGGTTTAAGGACGTTTTAACTAATAAAAGCCGAAAACCGGGGAAAGAGCGGTTTAAATATATGAGCTTCAGCAACCATACGAGCAGAAGAAAGAGGACAGTAAGCTCCATCACCGTGTAGGCCCAGACATGCACCGTGCCAAAGGCAAGGGGGGTGAAGACAATGAGGAAGATGATGCCGCATTCGATGACTATGTTACAGATTGATAGGGGCATTTTTTGGATTGGCTACAATTTCTTTTCCCTCAATAACAGCCTGCGGGATATCCTGCACCATCTTTTCCGCTCTGTCTATTCCTATTATTTTTGCCGTTTCTTCCACTGCACGGGAGAGAATGGGCGGCCTCCCGTCTCTGGAGTGCGCATCAGAGGCAATGATATGGACCAGGTCGGATGTGATCATCTTCCTGGTAATTTTCTGTATCTCCCGGTTGAATTCCCCGGTTATGCTCATGGCAGTCACCTGTGATAAAACACCTGCCTTGATAAATTCAAAAAGGAGCCTGGTATTCCTCATGATCGTCAAATTCCTCTCAGGGTGGGTCAGGATGGGGACAATATCTTTTGATCTGAGTTCCCGTATTAAATCTTTAACACGGGAAAAAAGGAAATAATCAGGCAACTCCAGACAGAAATAGCGCATGGGGCCGGTTGATGGANTCGTCAAATTCCTCTCCGGGTGGGTCAGGATGGGGATAATATCTTTTGATCTGAGTTCCCGTATTAAATCTTTAACACGGGGAAAAAGGAAATAATCAGGCAACTCCAGACAGAAATAGCGTATGGGGCCGGTTGATGGATTGATGGTTACATCATCAATTTTCGAAATAATGTCCGGCTGCAAATGGACTTCAGCACCGGGAAGGATGGTGAGCGGCAAGGAACCGGTCGGTCTGGTTACCCATTTGGTTTTTTCTATACGCCTGTTGAGCTCTTTGATTCTGGATAAAATAAGGTTTTTTTCAGGTTCGTATACCCCGGGTTTTATATGGGGGGTTGCCACGNAAAAAGGAAATAATCAGGCAACTCCAGACAGAAATAGCGTATGGGGCCGGTTGATGGATTGATGGCTACATCATCAATTTTCGAAATAATGTCCGGCTGCAAATGGACTTCAGCACCGGGGAGGATGGTGAGCGGCATGGAACCGGTCGGGCTGGTTACCCATTTGGTTTTTTCTATACGCCTGTTGAGCTCTTTGATTCTGGATAAAATAAGGTTTTTTTCAGGTTCGTATACCCCGGGTTTTATATGGGGGGTTGCCACGATGGTATGAATCCCGTCTCTGAAGGCAATCTCGCACATCTCGATGGATTCTTGCCATTCCCGCGGCCCGTCATCCACATNATTCTTGCCATTCCCACGGCCCGTCATCCAGATCAGGAAGTATGTGGCAGTGGAGGTCGATCACTTTAAATACCTATGTATTTCTGCGCAACCTCCGATTTACGGCTTCGGAGACTTCGGCAAACTTGGCAGTTGCATAATCTAGATTTATACCCTTGACAGGCTTAACCACTTCCTTTTTCCTTGTCTCTTCCTTTCCCTCTTCTTCTTCCCCGTAATAATGGTCATAATATTTTTTATATCTATAGTAGTATGAATAATAGTAGCTCTCTTTTTCAAAATCCATATCATTTAAGACGCATCCGATAAGTTTGGCTTCCACATCGGAGAGTTGCTGGATCGCCCGCTGAATGGCGGGTCTGGGTGTGGAGCCGGCATTGACTACCAGGACCACTCCGTCTGTAACAGCAGACAGAATGGCGGCATCGGCTACTGAGAGTGCGGGAGGAGAATCAATAATGATCATGTCGAAATTATTCTTGGCTCTCTCAGACTCAAGCAGTTCTTTCATTCTTTTTGATCCCAGAAGCTCTGACGGGTTTGGAGAACTTCTGCCGGCGGTGAAAACTTCAAGGCCGGTGATTTCAGTCGGTTGGGGACCTGACTCCTTGCCTGCCAAATACTCGGACAGTCCGGGAGAACGCTCAAGATCAAAGAGTTCGTGAAGTCTGGGCTTCCTCATGTCTCCGTCTATTAAAAGGACCTTTTTCCCCATCTGGGCAAAGGAGACGGCAATATTGGCAGCCTGCAATGTCTTTCCATCCCTGGGAAGTGCTGATGTTATCAGGATGTGCTTTTTTTCAACATCAGGTGAAGAAAACAGGAGGTTTGTCCTGATGGTCCTGAAGGCCTCGGCANGTCTATTAAAAGGACCTTTTTCCCCATCTGGGCAAAGGAGACGGCAATATTGGCAGTTTGCAACGTCTTTCCATCCTTGGGAAGTGGTGATGTTATCAGGATGTGCTTTTTTTCAACATCAGGGGAAGAAAACAGGAGGTTTGTCCTGATGGTTCTGAAGCCCTCTGCCACATTCGACTTGGGGTTGGAATGAACTATAATCTCTTCACCGGGCGCATCAATCTTGAACTTACTTACTACGCCCAAAAAGGGGACCTTTAAGTATCGCTCAAGTTCATCAGGTGTATTTATGGTATTATCAAGGTATTCAAAGAAAAAGGCCATTCCCACACCCAGGGTGAGACCTACTATTATTGCCAAAAGGATATTCCGGGCTTTTTTGGGTTTCACCGGGTAATCAGGGATTCTGGCCGGATCAACCACCATGATGTTGGTTGCCTCCAACCCCTCGGTAAGACCGGCTTCCTTTACCCTTGTAAGTAGTGATTCATACAGGGAGCGGCTGGTCTCCATATCTCTTTTTAAGGAATTGTATCCTATCTGTTTATCATTGAGGGCCAGAGCCTCCCTTTTCTTTTCCTCCATGGCTTCCCGGATGGATTTTTCTTCAGCCAATGCCACCCGGTATTCAGTTTCAACGCTCTGCAGAATCTTCTTTACCTCTTGGGCAATTTTCTCGTTTATACCTTTCATGGCTGCGGAGAGCCTGACCATCTTCGGATGTTCTTCGCCGTATTTATTGGATAAATTNTTTCTTTTCCTCCATGGCTTCCCGGATGGATTTTTCTTCAGCCAATGCCACCCGGTATTCAGTTTCAACGCTCTGCAGAGTCTTTTTTACCTCTTGGGCAATTTTTTCATTTATACCTTTCATGGCTGCGGAAAGCCTGACCATCTTCGGATGTTCTTTGCCGTATTTATTGGATAAATTGTAGTATTCTCCCGTAAGCGCTACATGTTGACTCTTCAGTTCCTGAATGACCTGGTTAGTTGCAATTGACGGCATGGATTCAACCATTTCAGGTTGTTGGGAAAGCCTGGTGAGTTCGGCAAAAAAATTTTCCTTTTTCAATCTTTCGGTCGTTGCCTGGATCAATGCAGCATTTAAATCATTAAGACTCTGGATGATAATGCCCTGCCGATCCTCAAAGTCTATGGCTGCCAATCCTTCCTGTTCGCGGAATTTCTGAATATCGGTCTCTTTCTCCTTCAGGACCTTGGCCTCTTCCTTTATCCTCAAGTTGAGCCAGGCAATCGCATCTTCAGAAGCAGAGTATTTTCTTTCCAGGCCACTTTGCGTATAGAGTTTCGCATGAGTATTGGCAATCCTGGCTATAATCTCAGGATCTCCGCCTTCAAAACTCACATCTACCAGGCGGCTGTTTCTTATGGGCGAAATATTCAGCCTTCCTGAATATGCTCCTATGATACTATTGTATTCATGATCCGGGTTAAAATTCTTGTCCGCCGGGTTTTCCACGTCTTCTGCCGATGAAGTTATCCCTTTTATCCACCCTAAAACAGAACCTAAGACCCCCATCAGGCTGAACCCCCCGTTTTTTGGGGCAAACTCAGGGCTATTCTTCAAATCGAGGTCTTTTATTACTTTTAATGCAAGTGACTTGCTCTTCAGGATCTCATATTGCGTCTGATAATAGTCTCGGTCGAAGGCATTTACATTTAGTCCCAGGACCTCCTCCACATTAACCACATTGGGGTTTTCCGTATCAATCAGGATCTGGGTGGTGGCCCGGTAAACAGGATCCTTGTTAAGGTTACTGATGGTCACCGTAGTCACAAGGACAAGAAAGACCACGGCAATCATCCACCTTCTCTTAAGGATTACCCTTAAGTAATCCCTTAAGTGGACCTCTTCCTCTAAATATTCGTCAGGTATCCTGGTTTCCATGTCCTTTGTATTCTGCATCTTTCATCCATTTCAAAAAAAACTTTCCGGGACCATCACGATATCTTCAGGCTCCAGGGGATCTGTCATTTTCACCGGGATCTGTATTTTTGCCCCTTCCTGTTCCCTGACTATCCTGGTCTTGTTTATGGCTGCCTTTTCGCTGACCCCACCGGCAGTAGTGATCGCTTTGAGCACTGTAGTCCCTTTTTCCATACCGTATCTTCCGGGCTTTTTAACCTCCCCGAATACATAGAAGTATTCCTCATGGGGTATATAGATAGTATCGTTCGGCTCGAGAAAGACGTTTTGCCTTGTATCTCCTTCCAGGAGCTTTCTCAGATTCAGATCGATAATCTCATCCTCTCTTGCCTCTTCCAGGGATACTGGATTTTCCCTGTGATTCTTTGGCCTGATCACTATTACTTCACTGCCGGCGTCCTCAGTGGGACCGCCTGCCAGGGAGAGAACCTCCACCAGGGTTGTCTTTCCGGTCAAGGGATATTCGCCGGGGGTTTCCACCTCTCCCAGAATAAAGACCCGTTTGCTTCTATATTCTTTTATTGTGATCGTTACCTGGGGATCTATGATATACCTTCCGGACAGTTCGTCCCCTATCTTTTTTTCCAGTTGGGCTACAGTAATACCATCTGCATGGACCTTGCCTATTAAGGGAAAAGAAAACTCTCCTTTTCGGGAGACATGGACTTGCCTTTTCAGATCATCGTGATCCCATATCACTATCTCTAAGACATCCCGTGGACCGATTTCATAATCCTCCTTGTCAGTCTCCGTATGGAGAATAAGAGCCGGGGCCTTCTCTTGGAAAATCTCGCCGATATTTTCGCTCTCAGGCGCTTCTTCTTCCACTATCGTTTTTTCAACACTCTCTATTTCAGGTATGGTGGGATAACGTGCACAAGAGAGAAAAAAAATGGAACACAAAAAAAAGAAAATAACAAAGACAGGACTATGTTTTATGCGCTTGAATCGAGACATATTGTAGGAGTTCAAAGGTTCACCGTTCACCGTTCNAAAAAAAATGGAACACAAAAAAAAGAAAATAACAAAGACAGGACTATGTTTTATGCAATTAAATTTAGACATATTGTAGGGGTTCTGGGTTCAGAGGTTCAANAAAAAAAGAAAATAACAAAGACAGGACTATGTTTTATGCGCTTGAATCGAGACATATTGTAGGAGTTCAAAGGTTCACCGTTCACCGTTCACCGTTCACCGTTCAGGGTTCAAGGGTTCAGAACTCACCGGAAATCTGAACCTTTGATCCGTGAACGGTTACGATGGGGTTTGCAAGTGGTTCATATGTATTGATTAAAAGGCAAGGGATATCTTGCCTGCTATAATATTTGTCCTGTAGTCCTCATAATCAAAGTTAGAATCATTATCCATATAACTATAACTTACCTTGCATCCGAGCCAGTCCTGGACCTGGTAATTAACACCGACACCGACACCGAAGCGATCGTCATCCCTTTTCTTTCCGGCCTCTTTTCCGGCCGTTCCTTTTTCCTCATAGCGGTCATTCCAGTAAGACACGTCAGCACTGGCTCTAATCTTATGGGTGAGCTTATGGTCTACTGAAAGTGTCCCCCCGGTGGAAATATAGTATGGCCCGTAAACTTCCTCTTCTTCAGTAACTGCAGTATCAACAGGCTTTCTGAATCCATGTAAACCAATTGTAGTATATGAAGTCAATGCATAATTGAGATCCCCTTTCATCCCGAAGCCGTCAAAATCATCTATGCCAGCTTCGTAGTCTCTGTATACATAACCGCCTTTAATTGTCCCGGTGATCTTTGAGGTTGCTTCCCAGGTCAGGCCCAGCCATACACGGTTAGTATCAGAGTCAGTTGATGGAAGTCCCATGTCATTATTATTTTTATTGACATAGCCGTATTCAACAAGTGCTGAGGTCAGGGGCAAAAAACGGTAAAAAAGGTCAAAACCGACTTCATTTTGCGTGTAATTATCCAGTCTGGGATCAGGCTGCCAGTACTTGTGAAACTTATTAAAGTCTCTGTCTTCATTCCTGTAGAAGCCTTTTATCTTATAGCGGTCGGCAAGCTTATAATATGTATCAAGGAAGAAGTGGTTCTGGTAGTAGTCATTCCTGATATCCTCTTTATAATCAGGTGCAACGGAATCACGTGCCCAATTGTCGCCAATCTGGATATTTAATCTGTTAAAGTCCAAATCGAGCATAATGTTGGCAAAATAATTGTCTGCTTGATAATTCTGATGGCGTGAAGGTTCGATAAATTCAGCCCGGCAATCCATATTTAAGAGATGTCTTTGTAAGGGAAGTTGAAACGCGATCTCAGGAGAAATAGTTGTTATGGCTGACCCTGTCTCCCCACTAGCCTGTTCGTATATATTGTCGTTATATTCTTCCTTAAGACTCAGTGAAGGGTGAATCTCCAGTTGACCAAAGTGAATGTTACCAGGTATATCGGCCGGTTTTATGGCCAAACTAAGAAGAGGAATTGAAATAAAGGCAAGAAACACTGAAGACAAGAAAAATACTTTCCAATATCTTCTTCTTACATGAAATGCAGACATATCTTACTCCACATTAGATTAAGTTATCAGCAACCGAGTCCATTTATCACGAAGAAGGACTTTTAGGTGGATCGGGTGGAGGATCGGGTAGCTCAGGCCAAGTTGGCCTGAGCGTAGGACCTTCTTCCGGAGAAGCTATGGCGCACTCCCCTTGATGGACTGTTACCGTCTGTCCTTCGGAAGTCACCTCAACCGTGCCGGTAACAACACACACCGTTGCCTTATCCGTGTCAGGATCAATAAAAGCTATGATCGTTACACTGGAAGACAATCTAAAAGTGCGCCAGCCATCCCCAGCGGATATGTCTAATATCTCCCCACCAGACAGGATTATGGTTTCTCCCTGATCATTGACGCTGATCGTTATGGCGGGAACTCCTCCAGCCGCAAAAGCCAGATGAGACAGGAATATTGAAAACACAAAAAAGGTTGAGCAAGCAATAATTTTAAGGGGCTTTCTCCCAACACCTTCATGCCTTTTTTCAATTTTATTCATTTCATCCCCCCTGTNTAAACGTGCGCCAACCATCCCCGGCGGATATGTCTAATATCTCCCCGCCAGACAGAATTATGGTTTCTCCCTGATCATTGACGCTGATCGTTATGGCGGGAACTCCTTCAGTCGCAAAAGCCAGATGAAGCTGAAATACTGAAAATACAAAAAAGACTGCGCAGGCAATAATTTTAAGAAGCTTTCTCCCAACACCTTCAGGCCTTTTTTCAATTTTATTCATTTCATCCCCCCTGTCTTATACTTACTGTTTTTTATATCGGAAACTTATGAAAAACCTGAAAGCGTTTTAGTCGGAAATTTGTAACTTCTCAATAAGTCCGGGCAAATCATATTTTGCGACTATCCACGACTGTTACCCGGACTTATTGAGAAGTTACGGAAATTTTTGCAAAATCCTTGAGGATGCGTCTTTCCATACCCGGTCTGCCATTGCTTG
>NKAJ01001984.1_pt1 | contig 19954 bp, 25 predicted proteins | sample 1556001 | NCBI WGS metagenome assembly NKAJ01 (sample SAMN06204642, study PRJNA360343) | marine sediment metagenome | isolation source: Jiulong cold seep at northern South China Sea | place: China: South China Sea, Jiulong cold seep | collected 2013-06 | reverse complement strand
GTCATCAGCGACCAGGTTGTCAGCCGCGCGATAGAGTGAAGACAGGATTCTGTTCCGCGTGGCATCAGCGGTCTTCAGTATCTTAGTATCATAGTCGTGGGATTTCAGAATTCTCTCCATGTTATCTACATCAAGTTCACATCCCCAACATCCTCCCGTTCCATCCCATCCGTTATAAGACGCAGGATCTACACTTTTCAATCCAACCAGCAAAGCATGTCCTTTAGCCATTTTCTTCCTCCTTTCTGCATAGGTAATAAAATTCTTTCTTTTTCCTTGGTTTATTATCTTGACTGATTCTTATGGCAATGCGACGACTTGCTTACGATATGAAAAAAAACTTTTCTCTGTCTCTTTGGCTCTTTAAGATATTTTTTCTCTCGTTTCTCCATGATGTTTACCCTGTTAGATCCTCTCGAACATAATGCTAAAAGACAGCGCCCAGCAAAAGAGATCATTCAATGAAGATACTATGGCCTCTGCACATCAAAAGAGTCTATCTGTCAAGAATAAATGATCTATTTTCCTCCTCAATCTTTCCTCTGAAATAGCACCATGCTCGCGAAATCCTCAATCAACGTTCAGCAACTTTCGTATTTCGCTGTAGTTGAGAGGCCGTTCGCGGGAAGTGATGAAATCTTTCGGGAACCAGACCAGCCGAAGGCCTACTGTTATCTCTTCTTCAGGTGGAACGTCAATTCCAACAAAATTATCAATAACAACACTGAAACGGTGATCCTTATCGATTCTGGTATTATCGGTAAAAGGGAAATCAAATTCTGTCAACGTAAACTCTTGGACTCGCACTATTGTGTGTGCCGGCAGGTCTTTTATCGTTAGTGAGATTGTACATGTGTGATTCTGAATATCAATTTCAATGAGTATTATTTCCACCAGGTATGCATTGTCGGGTGATTTCACACATACTTTTTCATAGAGAGCTGCAGGCATGGCTGGCCCATTCAATGGAAGTCCATCCGTCTCATCCGTCTCATCCGTCTCTTTCGTCCAATAACACTCGCCAATATTCGTTCCGATCGAATTCTTGAAGTATATTTGCTCTGGCTCATAACCTTGCAGCCCATATTTCTCAGCTTCCACACTCAGAACAGTAATCTGCCGGTCTATCACCCGACGGGCAACAGAGCTCAGTCGTGACCGCTGAATTCCGGCATCCTCTCTGCTCAGGGATTTATTCGTTGCAAGTCTTTTGTATAGGTCCTCCAGCAAGGGTTTGAATTCTATGTGCTCATGGAAATTGAGTGTCAAAAGCTCTACGATGAGCCGCTCCCGGTCTAGAGGAATCCTCTCGCCTTCCTTGAGCGGACCGACGATTGGATCAATGAGATACTGAAACATGGAGGCACGGAGCTGGCTCTCCGCCTGTTCACGCTGGGAGAGAATGGTCGTCCCTGACACCTTCGATTCAAACTGGCCTGCAACGTATGCGGCATAGATGAAGGCACATGCCGTTGCGAACTTGGCAATAACGTCGAATACTCTATACATACCTGAGGGACGCCTCTCCCTGTAATACATCCCGGCAGTTGAATTGTCCGGTTTCCGTGGTGACATGGCTTCCCTCCTCTATTGTCTTCTCATACGAATATCCTGCTTAACCGGATTGGGATAGCTCCTGATTGTCGCACCCCACGTAGCCCCTTCCTGTGTAAATGTCACTGTATAAACCCCTGGGGGAAGAAAGCCGTTGTAATTACCATTTTGATCGGTCATTATAGTGAACCTGTTTCCTTTTGCGTCCGAGAACGTAAGTACGCCTTGAGGGGGAAACGCTCCACCGTCTAAAGAGACATGTCCATATACCGTCCCGGCTTCAGATGGAACTACCGATGAAAAAACAACAGCAAAAGCCAAACACACAAGTATCGACCCTGCGAATACTCGCTTGTAACCGCCCATACATAATAGATAATGATTATTGGTTTTTTTGATGCGGGTCGAATAAACGAAAATACAATTCTTTCTCATATGCCCTCCTTTTTCTACCGCAATCGCGTGGTACCGCTCCTTCTCCCTATNGTGTAAATGTCACTGTATAAACCCCTGGGGGAAGAAAGCCGTTGTAATTACCATTTTGATCGGTCATTATAGTGAACCTGTTTCCTTTTGCGTCCGAGAACGTAAGTACGCCTTGAGGGGGAAACGCTCCACCGTCTAAAGAGACATGTCCATATACCGTCCCGGCTTCAGATGGAACTACCGATGAAAAAACAACAGCAAAAGCCAAACACACAAGTATCGACCCTGCGAATACTCGCTTGTAACCGCCCATACATAATAGATAATGATTATTGGTTTTTTTGATGCGGGTCGAATAAACGAAAATACAATTCTTTCTCATATGCCCTCCTTTTTCTACCGCAATCGCGTGGTACCGCTCCTTCTCCCTATCGCCCTATGTTCCCCTGAACATAAAACGGTGTTTGTGGCGGCGCCAGCGTCTATGTGGAAAGTAGACCCTGTATGGAGCCAATGAGAATAAAGATACTCCATATAATAACAACGATCGCAATAATAATACCAATGATAGCATCAGCAATACTGGCAAATTGCCATTCCACCAATCCAAGACCAAACTCAATGATGAAGAAGGTTACAAATCCGGTGAGCAGAAGAAGAGTTGCGCTCTTTATTTTGATCATCTGACTTCCGCCAATCCAGAGAAGGACAGCAGCGACTATTTTGCACAATAGCCCAAGACCACCTAAGGTTAATACAGTAGCTTTGGGGAAAGCTCCATAGATAGCCGCGTAGATCAAAGGGCCAAAGGGCAATGCTAACAGGAGGACGATCATGATGATCAGTTTGAGAATCGCCTGCACAATCAGGAAAATCGAGATAAATATGACGATAATAGAATTAATGAGACTGATAATCATTCCTGCCCTGTGAACAGAGGCTTTAGTAATCAGCATTCCGATGAGGCTAATTAGGATGGAAAAGAAGACTACCCAAAGATAGAGCCCATCGGCTTCCAGACTGTAACCTGGAGCGGATTCAATTCCTTTCTTTGCATCTCTTTTTGCGTCCAACCGGTCAGGGTGATTATCAGGTTTTCCTTGCTCATCCATTTGTTCATCGATGATTTTATACGCTTTTCTGCTCATCTCATCCATTTCCTGAGCAGTAGGAAGAAAAAACTCCTGCAAGAATGGAAGATTAGGAGTGCCGGATTCAATCCCAAATCCAATAAAGAGAAAGATAAGAGCTACGATAACAAAGGATTTCTTCAACGGTTGTATAGTGGGTATTGCTTGAGGATTCATTAGATTTAGTCTCCGATCAGTACAGTGGGTTCACCTTCAGCTACAGGGTCAGGGCCACCAGTAGCCTCTTTCACAATATCACCAATCCTGGTTGCAGGAAAGTCATTAATAAAAACAGCGCTGCTTCCACCATCGACTACACCACCTCCATGGGGATTAGGTGTAGCCAGTGGACAGATATGGAAATCCTTCCTAGCCCGCCAGGCCGGCTTTCCCCCGATAAAAACATCCGGGCTTCCTGGACCGGGCTGTAAAGGACCACCATGTGCTGTCATATCACCTAAACGTGCTGCTGGTTTTCCCATATGTTCCTTCTAATGAGTAATGTTACTTTGCCACTAAAAAAATTACAATAGCTACTGCGAGTACCGATATGTTGATTAGCCAACCCCACCAACGGATGTTGGTGATAGCAACTTCGAGTCCAATTTTGCCAACACGACCTTTAATTTTACCTGTAGCCCCACAAACCCATGATACGATCCCAATAATGATGACAGCGCTTCCAAAATCAATGAATCCTAATTGTGCTGTCCTGCTTAAGAAAATGCCAATAATAACCATAGCTACTCCTACCAGAATCAATCCCAAAAAAGCTACCCACGATGGTATTTTGTCAAGTAAACTCATCGGATATTCCTCCTCTCTCTAAAAATATCACAATATTAATGTAGTTACCCAAAATATGAAACCTTAAGTCTTTTTTCCTTTGAAATTCCATCACTGCTTTTTCATCTATTTGTTTTTTAATTTCCAACATGTGGAACTACTTAACGTACCTCTTGTGGTAGTTCACGGGGTGGAAGTTCAAGCATCATACGTGGATCCATTTCACGCACCTCGGGTCGTGGTGCTACTCTAAGTGAAACCTTAACCGTAACGTTTCTTCTAACTTTTTTACCTTCTTCGTTCCTTGCCTGTAATGTATAGGTGGTGGTTTTGTCAGGGCTAACTTTATTTCTACCGGACGGTTTGAACTTTTTTCCTATAGGCTCAATTATAACTTCCGTAGCATTTTCAGTTTTCCAGGTTAAAATTGATTGATCCCCTTTATTTATAGTGGAAGGAGCGGCTTTAAAAGAAACAATCTCAGGCAGCAGGATTTCATCCCCATTTGAAATCACAAAGACTCCTACTAATACCAGGGCCAACACAACGACAGCAATGCCAGCGCCAATGAGTATTTTGGGCAAGATAGAAGGCTTGTTGTTAGGTAATGGGATAGGCTCAGCCTCTTCTTCCATAGCAACCTCTAAGAGGATAATTTGTTCTTCAATTCTACGAGTGAGTGTTTTGGCCTTAAACCCCTCTTTTTCAGCCGCACAGGTTAGGGTTTCACCTATATACTCGGTAGCCTCCTCATGTGCAAAATAACCCTTTCCATCCGAATACAGACTTGCCATTTCAGTAGTTCCTACACTTAAAGTAATCTTCGCTCCGCCTAAAGGTTCTTTAGTTTTGGCATTTCGTACAGTTCCTCTTATCTCCATTTTTCCATTCCTCCTTAGAATTGATTTCCATCCTTATGTTACTACACGATATTATTCTTCAAGACTATATACCTTATACGAAACCTTGGCAGCTACATTAGAAAAGTTCTTAAAAAACAGTCGATATTCAACCTGATTGTCAGAAAAATTACTCTCTATTCTCCAACTTATTGCAGTATCCTTCGTGACTGGATAGGCGCTCACCAAATAATATCTATGAGCATTCTCTATGGGCAGACTCTCTAAAAAGACAGAGGTATCTTCACGGTCTGGTGTCTTCTTCTTGCTCTTAGCTACCCTTATTTCACCTTCGCGCTTAACTTTTGCTAAGTCTCTCAATCTTGTTGGTCCTTTAACTACTCCAGCCTCTCTTAAATTCCTTAAGTCTATCTCGTTTCTCTTTGGATTGAGTGGATTTTCAGCATCCTTGATCTCTTTAACTCCTTTGGCTAATTCGATACGAGCTAATTCCAAAATGAGGAAGTTGTCTGGCTCCCGAGTACTCACTTCTACCTTAGGCCCCTCTTCAATAAAGGCATATCCGGTAAGGGTTGGATTGGCTACATTTTCTCTTTTATCTATTTTTTGTTCATCGTAGCTAACAGTAATATACACAGTCTGCGGAAGGGTGTAGTCACTAATTCTTATATCTAATTGCTTAGGTTCAGCCAGGAAGAGATCACGTCCTTCTCCATCAATGGCATACCCAGGGGCTATATAAAGAGAGAATCTGTCTGCCTGGGTAACCTTCAATTCGCCGGAGTAATCGGGTACTACTCCAGGTATATGAAGTGACTTATTGTGGAGTCTCTGCTTGTCTATATGATATTTCTGACCTGCATTCCAATCATCTGCTTTAGTGAAGAATCCTTCAAAAAAACTGATCCTTTTAAATATTCCCATCATTATCATCTCCTTTCTCTTCAACCTATAGACTTTCAGATAATTAATTTCACAAGGCCAGAAGGAGGAAGGCGTATTAGTTATACGTCGACGACTGATAACACAGTGAAATTATTTATCTGAAAGTCTATATGTAACAATCCAATCCTATGGTTGAGTGAAACTCAATTTGCATAGGAAAGAGCTTAGGTCTTTCCTCAGCAGGTATCTTAATCTTAAAGTAACAACTTGTGTGGGCCGGCTTCTGGGCATCTATTAATGAGCGAATTTTTTTAATAAGATTATTTCTTCGTTCTTTTTCTATCTTCCTCTCTTTAATTGAAGTGTATTCAAAAACAGAGTCCCATTCAGGCTCCCACTCTACTATAAAAGAATGAGCGGTATCTATCTGCTCCATAATATTGGTATCGATTCCTACGCTTGAGTGTATACCAATTATGAAGCCGGCCGGCCAATCCCATTCCTTGATCTTTACCTCTACCTCGCCGAACCAGTCCAAAAAGTACTTCAAGCCTTTAGCAGTACCTCGCCATTTATAAAGCTCTGTTGCAATTTTGATAAGGTTCCTCTTCTTCTCTTCGCTCCAACTCTCATCCAGAACTAAATCCACCCATGAGGCTAACCAGGGCAAAAAATCTAAAGGCGCCCGATCAAGATCAAAATAGGTATAGATTTGATCTATTTTGACCTCAAGACCTGAGAATATATGCTGAAAAATTTGCAAAAAGTCTTTTAATAAGTTTCCACCACTTATATCTTCCTGGTGATAGATAGCGGGCAGGTACTGTAAATAACTCCTGCGCGCTACAGTCAGGTGCACTGCCTGTCCCTGATTGAGTAGAAAACCTGGTTTCGGCTTCTGAGTTAAGACCACCCCTTCCTCTTTCTCCTTGTCCTCATGATAAGTAACCTGTCCAAGCGTCAGCCCTGATTGAAAAAGTCTTTCTCTGGCTTCTGAGAGCAATAAATCTATAAGTCCGGGCGCCCCAATCTGTAACAAAGTTGTTGACATAAAATTTTCCTAACCTGAGATGATATTTATAATGATCTCACCAGGATAGACTAAGGAATTATCCGGTACAGCCACTTTCTGGAGTCGTGGATTGTCATTTAAGACCAGGTTGGCAATATAGTCTACTCCTTCGATACCTTCAAGAGTTTGGTATATCTCAGAGATATATACATCTCTGCCAAATTCCCAACCTTCTTGTCTCGGACCTCCTCTAAGAGGATGAAGAAAACCTCTTAACTCTTCCTCCATCTTCTTTTTCAGCTCGGATGAATGTTCTGGCATCCCGATGACTACATCAATTCTTATTGAAATCTTAGCATAACTCGGTTTAACTATCTTAAGTTTAGTAGTGATCAGGCGCCGCTGGTCCAGATAATCTCTCACCTTCCCTAATAGTTCAGTACTTGGAGATGGTCTGTCTTCTTTACTTTTAGGAACTATAATAACTGTAACCTCTCCGGGTTCCTCCTCACTTGGCAAACATCTTGCTCTATCTACATTGTTGGAAGCCTCTTTAGTTAATGCCTCAAAGTCATCTTTTGTCACTGCCCGATACCGATGTTTGAGAGTGCTTGGACCCCGTAATCTTGCTTCTTTTACTGTTTCCTGATCAGCTCCACCACTAGCAGATTCTAAGTTGTTAATAGATTCAATATATGGAATAGAACCCTTGAGCACAGTAATTGTTCCTGCCCCCACATTACCTGGCGCTCCACCACCAACACTGTACCAACTACATTTTATGTTATTTCTATCTATTGGAGGAATCTTGCCATGTCTGCTATCTCCAAAATACACCTTACCAGCCTGGCAGTCTAAGATATAGTGCCGGCTATCTTCTTTTGATTCGAAGAAGTTAGCTACCGGGCGCCAACTTCTCCAAATAGCTTTTCCGGTTGGACTCTCTTTCTTTTTAACTAAGATTTCTGCATTCGGAAGGATAGGAGCTTGCGAAAAACTAAATATCTGGTTTGGGTTGCCATTACTTGAGCCTAAGATTTCATCTTTAAAAGATTTGGCCTGGATAACACTGACAGAGTTAAGATTAATCCCTCGTAACTTAGGTAAATATCCGTATTTACCGATCTCCCATCTAGCTCTAATCCAATAAGCCTTAGTGTCAAAGACTTCAGTCCCACCAAAATCAGATGGACCTATAAATGCAATATCACCGGCCTGGGTAAAATTTCTGGTGTTATCTTCAATCATCTTCAAGTTTACCCATCCTTTCTTTTCTTTAGACCAATATTCCCAGACTACTACCTGTTGTCCAACCTCGGGGTTTTTTCTTTGTCGATTNCACCTGTTGTCCAACCTCGGGTTTTTTTCTTTGTCGATTTCCTTCTGCTGCTGCTTCTTCAGCTACCCAAAAATAAACTCGATGGAGTTTGTTGCTGAATCGTCGATCAAATCCCAAATAAAAGGCCGGCGATAACTCCGGATGAATCTTAAAAGGCTGAAAAGAAGNAACCTCGGGGTTTTTTCTTTGTCGATTTACTTCTACTTCTTCTACTACCCAAAAGTAAACTCGATGGAGTTTGTTGTTAAATCGTCGATCAAATCCCAAATAAAAGGCTGGCGATAACTCCGGATTAATCTTAAAAGGCTGAAAAGAAATAATTTTTTTCTCGCGCATCTCCTTGTTAATATCGCTAAAGGTAAAATCATTATAAGCTAAACAATGCTGAGGAGTCATTAACTCTTGACTAAACTTGAGAAAAATAGTCTTGATGGATGGTGGTCTAATGGTTGTAGTTTCCGTACCATAATCACCGGCTATGATTCTGACTCGAATCCAATAGCTTTTTTCTTCCCCTATCTCTGTATGGCTAATATCCGGAGGACAGTTAAAAGATATGGAACCTGTTTTGGTAAAAGCATCAGTCTCATCCACAAAAGCAAATTCACCCACCTCAACACCAACAGGTGTAGTTATACCCAAAATTTTCCACTCTTTAGTTTGCGCCCAATATTCCCAAGCCAATTTTAATTTCTTTAGAGATTCAAAGGGTAAGGGGGTATAAAAGTCCGACATTGTTACCTCTAAGGAGATACGAGCATTTTTTCTTGACAAAACCTCTTGGCTTGCAAGGTAGAAAGCGGTATTTAACTTGGGCAATTTGTCCAAAGGATAAAAATCTCTATTAAAATCAATAAGTAAATACTCTGTCTCCTCGATATTTGTGTAGCCGCGCTCCGGCTTTAGCCCCCTGCTTTCTTTAAACTCTGTAGTCCCTTTGATAGCAACTACATAAGGTAAAGCATGACCTCTTTCTACCTTGACTAACCGACAACGAAGCCAGAAACTTTCAATTTCATTGACCTTTGTTTTTTCTATTCCTAATATTTCATCAAAAGTCACATAGCCACTGTTAGTCAAATTTTTTGTCTCATCAGAGAAAGGAATCGTACTCTCCCACCCGGCGCCATTCCAAAATTCCCAATCTAAATCTATTCTCTCGGCAGCATGTTCAGCTAAGAGTTGAAAGTAAATCTTAAGCGCCATATCTCCACTCAAAGATAGGAGTTCATTATCGCCAAGATAGAGAATACGCTCTATTTCCGTATCACTATGAAAGATATAATATGGTTCCTTTGTTAAGGATTCACTTAAAACACTTTCAGTATGATCCGAAAATCCATAAGGGTCTTTAGAGCAGCATTTAATTATCTTAATAGAAGTCAGATTGACTTTATGCTCGGTCTCAAAGACAATTGCCTCAGCGGTCTTAGCCTGAGCAGTAGCTACCTCTATGCCCTTATCTACCGGAATTAAATCTTCTTCCTTTGCTCCTTCAACAATTTTAAAGGTAACAACTCCCTTGGCAGGTTGGGCAGGAAGTAGATTTATCCCTATGAGATTCAGGAATTCTATGTAATTTTTATCAGGAACACGATTGAGTCGGTAGATAATCAGTTCTGTCATCCAGGCGAAGAGTTCAATCAATGTAATGCCTGGATCACTGGGATTATAATTCGTCCATTTGGGACAATATTTAGGAATAAGTTTTATTGCCTCATTAACTATATCCTGAAAGGTGCGATCATCTAAGTTTGGCGCTTGTAATTTCGACACTATAGCTCTCCTCTTTCGTGTAAATAAAAGGGATAGACCACGTTAAAGATGTTATTGGTGCGAATGACTTTATAGTCTATGTTTATAAGTAACTTGCCAATATCAACCTCATCTTTGGATACATCTACTTTCAGTAACTCCAGTCTCGGCTCAAACAATATCAAAGCCTCTCTAATATGATGGATGATCAACCCCTCAGTGGAAGTATTGATAGGCGCAAATACTAAGTTATGGATTCCGCACCCAAAGTCGGGACGCATCAACCTCTCGCCTTTTGAAGTCCCCAAGATGATTCGGATGGACTGCTTGATGTCCTCCTCGTAGCAGGAGAAAGCAATTCCGCCACTAAGATTGGTTTGAAAGGGAAATTTTATACCAACGCCTAAGAATTCCTTACTCATTAGTCTTCTCCGACAAAATATCGAAAAATATCAATTAATATGAACTGTCTTACCTTTGATAACCATGGCACCTTTGGCTTCCATGTTGATAGAAGCTTTAGAAACAGCCTGGATCTCTTTTGCCGAAAGGGTTATTTTACCCTTTGGCGCCTCTAATTTGATATTCCCGTTCATACTGGTTATTGTTATTTCATGTGCCCCATAAGCTATATCTATTGTATTTTCCAGGGCAAAATCCGTAATTATTATAGACTTTGACTCATCGTCTAAGACCATCATATGTCCATCTGTAGTGCAAAATTGTATGCGATGGATCTCATCATTTAAGAATAATTGATTGCCTTCTTTGGTGTTTATTGATATTTCCTTCTTCGCATCGTCTAAGATCGCCTGGTGTCCGCCCTTTGTCGTTATAAGTATCTGACCGGCGCCATCATTCAGGGTTATGTCATAGCCTTTGTTCGTTCTTATAATTATTTTCTCTTTTTTCTCTTCGTTATTATCATCAAAGACGATAACATGACCGCTCCGGGATTTTATGGCGCGGATGTTATTCTTCCCGTCAGCGTTATTAAAAGGCGGTTTTTGCTTCAATGTCCAAAGCGCTCCGAGCACAAAAGGATAATTGATATCACCATGTTCAAAGGCCACCAAGACATGGTCGCCTACTTCAGGCAGAAAAAAAGTCCCTCTATCCGGACCAGCCATAAGGGTAGCTATGCGCGCCCAGTAACTTTCATCACTCTCTTGCAACCATGGGAATTTTACCTTAACTCTTCCCAGATTTTCAGGGTCTTTGCTATTAGTAACAACCCCGACTACAACACCATATAGCTTAACAGCTTGGTCTTCATCCGCAACAGTATCTGAAAGTGCGTCTCGTAAACTCATGCAGCATTCCTTTTCACTTCAAATTTAGTCAAATAACCAGTATTATTTATCGTATGTTTTGAGGAGGTAATATAATATAATCCGCTGAACCGTCTTCCTATGCCCTTTAATTCTATTACCCTACCTGTTCTCACCTCTGGTGTACCAATACAAGTGCCGCTACCAGTGATATAATCCATGATTGTTTTATTATACTTTGCCTTAGCCATTTCTTCAGCCTCATGTTGCGAGCGTACAGGTCTATCTACTATGGCAACTTTGGCTTCCGGGCCATAAGCGTCTTCCACAGCTTGAGCGCCTGTTCTTGTGCCCCCCATCTTAGTGATTTCATCACCATTTTTGGCTATGCCGATGAGCTCCTCTTCTTGTAAATTATAGCCCTTAACTATCACCTTGCTCAGTTGATTGAGGGCATTAAGCCTTGGCGAAAAAGACCTTAAGGTTTTACCCCACTCTAATACATATAGTTTTCTCTGGTCACTTCCACTCTTCTTAAAATGAAGAGTCCTATCTGTTACCCATACTTCATAATTAATTCTTGCAGCTCTATGCTTCAGAAAATGTATATTATTCTGATTGTTCTGATATACATATGAGTATCTTTCATCAGTATGATCTATATCAGGGGTCAAATTCATTTCTCTAGCTATCTGCGCGGCAATTTGACTATCACTCATGTCTAAAAAGGGTCGCCTCTTTCTCTCTCTCCTCAAACGATGATAACGGCTTTGTCCTCTTACGGTCAAAGTAGCAATTCCATCCTGAGAAAATACAGGTTCAAGAGCAGTTATCTCGCCAGCTACCATGGTATGCAAGTCGTTAGAATAGCCTATTTTTATCTCGACTCCACCACCTTCATCAAAAAGTTCAGAATCAATCCTGGTCAATTTATTACTATGAAAGTATTCAGGCTTTTCGTGTCTGACCCATAAAGTGAAGGAAAATATATCCGCAGCATTCAGTTTGTCTTCATAAGTCACATTGATAATATCCTTAGCTATCTCATACTCTAATTTTTTACCGTCAATGCTTATATTAAACAGAGGAACATAATAATCTCTTCTGACTTCATCGGGCATAACTGATAGCCCCCTTCAAATTATTCTGTTTGATTATGAAAGGCCGGGAATAGTCAGGACCTGACCTAATTTCAGCATTCTGGGATTATCAATACCATTAAAATCCGCTATTGAACGCCACTTTCTTGAATCTTTGTACTCTTCGCCGGCAATCCCACTTAACGTATCGCCCTCTTTCACGACCCGATAAGTCGTATAATCAGAGGTGTGCAAAGGTCTGCGCCGTGTTTCAATCTCCGGAGTAGTATATTCTTTGAAGGTAACGCTTAAAGTTGTACGGACCGGTATTCCACTCTCTAAAAACATGGTGAATCTCTGGCTAACATTTTCCAGGACACAAGTGAATTGCACCTTGCTCCAGCTAAAAAGGCAGACAGGGGGAGCATGGGTAGAAGGTTCAATATCCAATAGACCTACTATCTTGTTAGTATGCTCGCGAACATCGGTTCCTTTTTCATACGTATCAAAGAAAAGTTCCGTGGAAAGTCTTTTAATGTTTCCTCTGACAAATTGCAAAAAAGGAGAGCCTGTCCCTGGAATTCCGACTTCAGCAAAGCGATTACTCTTCTCAAAAGTATATTCTGCTGGATTGAAGAGTACCTCTATCTTATCTCCCGTAACGGTATTGACAATAAATGCTTTTTCTAATCCCATTGTACTCCTTATTCTCTCTCCTTTTCTATTCTGAGACGATTTTCTATTATATCATAAACTCTGTCAGCTATAAGCTCATAATCTACGGAATGTTGAGCCGGAGCGGTTAAGCCGGAGGATTCAAAACCGATTGGATAACTCCTGACACCCTCTCTTGAGTTTGTATCTTCTTTGACTCTCATAACTTCAAATGACCGACTTGAATTATGATGCCTATCAACGAAAATAAGCCACGGGGAGAAGGAAGCATCTTCTTTCATCCTGGTATGTTTATTAGTATCAATCATAGGGATAAACTTATGCATCCGCAGAGAAGACCTTCCGAGGTGAAGCATTGGTTGCGCCTCGGGAGGACGGCCGTTATAGATTCTTGCGCTCCTTTCCCATTTATCCAAGTCATCTTTAGCGCCATTGGCAACCGTATTGTCAGAGAAAAACGTTGGTCTTCTACTTTGTGTTTTTAATAATGACAAGAATATATCGGCTACAACAGGAAAAGGATGTGGAGTTACAGTATCGGCCATCTTGCTCTCCTGAAGTGCAGGAAAGGGTATATGATGAAGAATAGCAAGCCCTTTTGGTGTAGCCAGGTCGAATTTGCCTCGGCTGAAGAAGATTTCCTTTCTCCTCGTAAAGATTTCAGATTTTGCCGTTTTCGCTGCTGAAGAAGTTTCTGAATCTAAATGTATACGATCTTGCTTAAGCTTAAACCCTTTATAAAACGATGATTCCATAAATGCAGGAATATACTTGTGCTTGTATATGGGCAAAAAGCTTTTAATTAAGTTTGCTGATCCACCAGAGATTGCTTTTCTTCTTGTCTCAAGAAGTAATCCTTTCACTTGACCTTCAATAGATTGATATATAGAGGGCTTTTCTTCACTATTTAGACCTTCCTCCCTATGTAAGGTATTCATCACAGGTTGAATAAGATAGACCATCTCAACTTCTGGCAGATTCAACATTTCGACCCCAGGAGATTTGAACATCCTTGGGCCAAAATAGGACTCCAGGAAACCAAGGGAATTGGCTCCTAAAGGCCTAAGATAGTTCTTTAGAATATCTTTGTGAAAATTTATTAATCTCTTGTTTAGCCTTCCGATACAAGAGAGATATCCTTCATTAAGCATCTTAAACCCTTTCGATTCCTTCATGGGCGATCTCTAGAATTTCGATAGCCACCTCATTGCCATTGGCCTTAAAATTTGGCCCTTTCCATTTGCAAGGCCAACCATCTTTGAAATTCCATCGCGCATTTTCCTCTCCAGTCTCATTAAGGAGTATAATAGAGCCGGATCTACGCTCAACCTTTCCTTCGACAGCCTTGTTTTGCCACTGCCACAGCTCAACTGAATCAGTGACCCCTCGTTTGAGAATGATATTGGAGTATTTCGTTTGGGTTGGTAATTTATGGATATAGGTATTCACTCCACCTTCCCTGTACTCAAAGACCTCTGTTTCTATATCCAGACCACTTACTTCAGAAAATCCGGCTTCTATCATTCCATTGATCTCTACCAGGAAGTTAAAGTTTACATAAGGATCACGCCTTTTCCCAGGCACCATTTCCTTGCTCCTTAGCAATTTCAGTTTTCAATTGAGGCATTTATCTTCTTATTAATCTTAGATATCTCCTCTACCCACCTGCACCTCTCTTGATGAGGCAAGTCCATTATCTCCTCATTTCCCCAGTGAAAGTGATAGGCAATGAAGGCTATCTCCTCGTAGAGCCGGTCGAGGGGATAGCCCACTATTCCCCCTGGCTCAAACTGACCTCCACTTGACCGTTGCAATGGGGACACTTTGTTGTGAGTGTTAATGATCCCCCTCCGTTTATTCTCCGGTAGAACTCCTGAAGATATGTCAGATCTTCCACAAAGAGTCCCTCAATAATCCTCGGATTAATATCCTCTATGGTTCCAAGTTTGGTAATCACCCTTGAAAGAAGAATAATTGTCAAATAGGCCGGGTTGTTCTGAACACGAGGATCTTTCAGGGGCAAAATCTCATCAGCCGCATTAGCCAGACGCAGAACACCCTTTTTGTGAAGATTACCTTCCTTATCAACATAACCTTTTGGCAGAACAAACTCATATTCTGTCTGGATAACCATATTACCTCCGGTTTGCTTTTACTGGGTCCTCTTCATCCCTTCGTGAGCAATCTCCAGCGTTTCTATAGCAATCTCATTTCCGACAGCATTAAGGTCCGGAGCATCGTATCTGGTTGGCCATGCTTGTGAAAATTCCCAGCGTGTAACCGAATTAGCTTCATCATCCAAAACTACAACAGCCATATTTTTTCTGGCATCCTTTATCTTTCCATCTTCTACATCCTTTCGCCAGTTATAAAGGTCGAGCGAATCAGTAATTCCCCATTTCAGAGTAACATTTCCATATTTTATAAGACCGGGGAGTTTTCTTACTGTAATCGGTTCGTTGCCCTCCCTGTACTCAATAGGGTCTTGCGCAGTATCAGGGATCATCACTTCCCGAAATCCGGCCTGAGTAATCCCATCGATCTCAACCAGAAACCTGAAATTTTTATATGGATCTTTTCTCTCTCCTGCAGGCATAATCAACCTCCCTATTCAATAGTTTAAACATTAATCTTATTCAGTTATTTTCGAGCCGTTGCGCCATTGCGCAATTCGGAAGATGACAAATTCCGCCGGTTTGACAGGAGCTATACCGATAAGAATAATCAGCCTTCCATTATCTATGTCATCCGGAGTCATGGTGGTTTCATCGCATTTTACAAAGAAAGCCTCATCAGGTGAAGTCCCCATTAAGGCGCCATCCTTCCATACTCTGGTGAGAAAATCGGTGATGGTTTGCTTTACTCTTGCCCAAAGCCCCTGATTATTAGGCTCAAAGACCACCCACTGGGTTCCTTCTTCAATAGATTCTTCAATATACAAAAACAGCCGCCTGACATTTACATATTTCCATACGGGATCGCTCGAAATTGTCCTCGCTCCCCAAACCCTTATGCCGCGTCCCCGGAAAGCCCTGATACAATTTACTCCTCTTGGGTTTAAAATATCTTGTTCTCCCCTGGTTAGGATAAATTGCAACCCAACTGCTCCTCTTGCTATTTCATTGGCCGGAGCTTTATGCACACCCCGCTCTGTATCACTTCTGGCATAGACACCGACAACATGTCCTCCTGGCGGTATAAGCTTGGGGCTGTTTGTAAGCGGATCCATTACCTTAATCCACGGATAATAAAAAGCAGCATATTTTGAATCCAAAGGCGGCATAAGTTTGCTGACAAGACCAGCGTTTTGCCTGGCTTGAAGAACAGCAAAACGATCCTTCATCAACTCGCAATGTTTTACTATCTCATCGGTTAATCCCGTAAAATTATTCTCATCTGGAATACAAACCATAGAAATTTCATCGACCTCGGTAAATGCGCTAAGGCCTGTGCGTTCTCCAGGATTAGCTCCGGCTTTCCCTTTATAATCAAAGGACTCTATTTTCGCGCCATCTGAACCACCTTCAAGAAATTTTAATCCTCCGGTGGGGGAAGGAACCGCATCGCTTATTTTATTAACTTCGATAAGGGCGGAAATATTATTGATTCTTTTTTCATAAAAGTCACTAGATGATGTTTCAGGAGAAAGATTGTCGTAGACTTCGATAAGCGACGGTTCCCTGCGGTTTGGGTCTCGCTGTTTATCCGGATCAGTAGGATCGACTACAGGCTCCGGAGAGGCTGCTTTCCAGTAGATGACGATTAATTTGAAAAATTTTGGATTAAGAGCGGAGAGACTGGCCTGTCCAATCTTTATTGCCACACGATTTCCCCAGACTCCAGGGCCTATAGTCTTTATACTAAATGCGTTACCGGAATTTCCACCGGGATTTCCTTGAGGAGATCCTGCGCCTGGTTTGGTTTCTTTGAGAGATTCACTCGCGGCAGCCTTCGAAGGTTTTTTTGGCTTTTCTTCTCCAGGTTCTTCGCTATATGACGAAACCGGCGGTTTATCACTATGTGCCGGAAGCTCAAGAATTGCGGGGCTGCTATTTTTTCCGACAATCCTGCAAATAAAACACCTTTTACCTCCGTTGCTGAAAAATCCTTCCACAGCATATGGAAGATACGAATCAGGGAGAAATCCCCCATAAAGTCTTAGAAATTGTTCCAGACCGGTAATCAGCCTTGGCATTGTTGGCCCACGATCTGTCTCTCCAATGAATCCTGCCGTGCTTGTACTCACCCCCTCAATAGGCTTTCCACCCATTTCAACTTCTTCGATATAGACCCCTGGCGCTAAATACTCAGGCATGACATACCTCCCTTTATGTTTTAAGTTTAATGATTAAAACACCATTCGCCGATGAAGCAACATTATCATTTGTTAATTTCTTAATATTCCCTTTCACATCATGGAATGCAGTTGCGTTTAGTCCCGTTCCAAAGCTCTCTTTCCAGCTTTCTCTGCTTGCAGGATCTTTCATTTCTTCACATCAGGCTTTATGGCGATAATCTTTTCCAGGACCACCGGCCCCTCAATTGCTTCAAACGGGTCTACACCGATGGTCACGCTGTAATTAAGAGCTGCTTTAGGCCTACCACCTAGAGCCTGCCATAATGTTCCGAGACTTTGCAGTCGACCGGACTGCAGGCTTATAACAGGCAGTGGCGGCTCCTGACTTTTCAAACTTCCCTGAAGTACCTCGGCTGGAATAGTGGCGTAACGCAAAAGCACTTTCATCACCTCGCCAAGCAGATGGTGCTCATCCATAGCAGGGTTGGGAGCACTCTCGCTGGGCCAGGCCGTAATCAAATAAGAGCATTCCACTCGCACCGACGGGCGTTTTTTAGTAGCGGTGCCGCTGCTGTGCCGTTCAACGGTCCACTCGTTGCTCCGCAGATCCCGGTTTTCCCGAACGTCGTAGAGAAAAATATCAATTGCCGGCAGAGTAACCGATGTCGGCGGAAACTGATCATCAGGCGTGGCAAAGCTGATGGTCACCTGCGAAACCAGCTCAGGCGGGAGATCCTGCTTGAAGAGTTCTTCTATAGTTTTGTCCAGGTCATTGATCATGGTTTGGTCTCTTCACATTCATTATGTGAAACGCAAAGCATGTGTGCATTTCATGCATCACGTTTCACGCACCATATGTTCCGCGTATTCCCCGAAGTCCCTTTCCATCATCACCTTGCCCATCTTCCGGTACTCCCTTTGGGTAGCCCGGGGAACAGGTCTGGGGCACATTCAACCTGGCCCAAGTTTGAAGACGGATGTCGATTTCGTCAGAGCCGAACAGGTAATTCACCACTCGTTCATCCACCCTGAGGTATTTACTCAGCAATGGTGGATTCTGGTGTGAAGGGTCATCGAAAAGATGAAGCAGATAGTATTTGAACAGAGGAAATTCCGAACTGAAGCGGTCCCGCGCTCTCCGGACCTGCACCTGAATGAGCAGGTCAATACGTTCCAGTTCCGCCAAAATGTGCTGAAGTGAGGTTGTATAGTATTCTTTTTTCATCGGTCTCTCTTCCTGAAAATAGACTACTGAACAATATTATCACTCAACATTCCCGACATATAGGGAGGGCTTAAATTCTATGGTTCTTTTGCGATTCGGTGTTTTGTTAGTTTTTATACATTCGATATAAAAAGAACAAGAACGGTTTCCCTGCTACCCGTTAAAGACTGAAATATCAGCCCTAACTACTGAATCATATCAGTTAGACTTATAGGAGGTATAAATAGAAGAATAGCTTTCAAACAAAGTTTAAAAATTATTATTAGAATAGATGATATAGGTAGAAATACGAACTATTAAATCGTTACGTATATAAATCTAATTAATATGTCAAATAATAAATTCTGCGCAGTTTTGATACTCGACATTGATAAACTCGTAAAAAATCCTTTCCCAAACCGCTCAAGGGGGTGAGAAAAACTGATTTTTTTCAAAGCCATCGACATTGGGTGGGTAAGCCTTGTTATCTTTTTCCGAGCCCTTACTCTCTATATCTTTCGACAAAACTCTCAATCTTCTGCTTATCAGAGTCTTCAATCTCACTAAAATAAATAGCTATATTGTATGCGTTACGTCTATTAACGTCAGACGAAACCTTTTCAACTCTCACCACTAAGCCATTACATTTTACATGCTCAAACTCACCCTCTTCATCAACGTGAGGTAATGCCAGGACTATATCGAGGACGGTCATTAAAGGAATATACTTATTTGCCTGACAATATGCCCCAATACAACTAAGATCTATCGTCTCAGTAACAATTTGAAAATGGTTTGTTTTAAGTCTAAACTGTAAGCGTTCATTTATACGAGGACGTTTTCTGTGTTCTGCACCGATATGTTTGAGCTTCATATTGCTTAAACCATAATCTTTTGGACGGGTTATTTCTTTTTTAAATCACTTGCCAGTTCTTTAATTATTGAAAGAACATTGCTACCTCTTTCGCGAGCTATACGATGCGCATCATCAACTATTTTACCGGCCTGCTGCTCAAGGTCTGAATGTTCAGGTATCGGGATATTTGCTTTTTGATACTGCCACATTAAAAATTTTATGGCGAGTTGAATTTCCTGCCGTCTAATAAAACCCATTTATTCGTCCCCTAAACCCTGATCCCTGCCCCCTGCTTTTCCTGCAAATGTGAAAAATCACATCTTCCAGTACAAGTTTTGGATTCTGACCTGTAGATTTAAGACGCAAATCAGCTTTGCTCATATATTCTATAGAGTCAAGTAATTCTTCTTTAGTAAATCTTTCCGATTTACTAAACAATAGAAAAACAGGATAAGGATTATTAGGGTTTTTGGCAATCAACAGGTCTGTATTATTTAATTTGCTTTTTTTCGATTTTCCTTTCTTTTTTTTATCTGAAGTCTCATCTTTTGAAATAATATTCTCCCAATCTTCAAGCTGTTTCAATAGAGCACTGTCATGCTCCTGTATTGCCGGCATAATACTGCTCCTGAATTTATTATACTGAATACCTGCATGCCATTCTCTGCCGTAGNGTTATTGCGGTAAAAATTTGAAGATAGTGAAATTCACTGGAAAGAAGAGAGTTTAAAAAAAACAATGCATCCTGTGTATCTCGTCCTGATATTGCAGTTGTTAATTCATATATTGGATCGCTTTTGGTCCGTTTTAAAACATTCCGGACAT
>NKAJ01001033.1_pt1 | contig 20803 bp, 19 predicted proteins | sample 1556001 | NCBI WGS metagenome assembly NKAJ01 (sample SAMN06204642, study PRJNA360343) | marine sediment metagenome | isolation source: Jiulong cold seep at northern South China Sea | place: China: South China Sea, Jiulong cold seep | collected 2013-06 | reverse complement strand
AATTGTGAAACCTGTAATATTCATTATTCCACCTCAAATTTCGGGGTAAATTTTATTTCTCTGGCTGCTTTCGCAATCTTGATACCCGACCCGTCACCCGGTACACCACCAGCCAGTCTAGCCAGATCGATCGTCAAGGCATCCACCAGTCCGCGCTGCTGTTTCTTTTCCTGCTCCAGCATTTCAAGCATGTCATCGATATCCTGCAACATTTCACTGAGTCTTTCCTGTTGGTCTATTTCATCAGTTAATTGAGCCAGTAAACCAGCTTCAGGATTTGTAGGAGCCACTACAAGCTCGTCAAGATTGTCTGGCGCAGCAGGCCAGCTTGAACTGTAGGGTGCGGTCAACGTGGCGCCGGCAGATTTTGCCTGCCACTCTATGTTGCTCAGTTGATTAAGTATCTGTTGCGCTGATAGCGGTGTCTGAGGGCGCTCTGGAACAGTCGCTATTTCAGGATAATTTTGCTGATCAAACTCTGCCGCCAGACTATCCCAGATTTTTTGAGTGGTAGCCGTCGCATTTTCACTTTCTCTTCCCTTACGATGTAACAACTCAACAACTTCCCGTTCAAGTTGTGGCAGTTGCAATAAATCCGATCGATAGTTGTCATCACTGACCACCAGGCCAATTCGATAATGATCATCTGCAACCGTATCAAAGCCGGTTNTCACTTTCTCTTCCCTTACGATGTAACAACTCAACAACTTCCCGTTCAAGTTGTGGCAGTTGCAATAAATCCGATCGATAGTTGTCATCACTGACCACCAGGCCAATTCGATAATGATCATCTGCAACCGTATCAAAGCCGGTTGCTGCACGTTCCAGGTTGGATTGCATAATAACGGGCAAGCTGGATTCTGAGATTACCTGCAACTCTTCATCAGCCCCTGCTGGAAACCATTTTAAAACCGGTAATGGTAAAACCCCTGCAGGATTTTCCAGTAAAAAAGCCGGTAATTCGGCTGCTGCCGGTAACCATGCAAAACGCAATGCAGACATTGCCTGAAGTGGTGACTGACCGGCTTCAAGACCCTCTACGATGGTTTTCTCAATGCTGTTATGAAAATGTTCGCGTAACTGTCTATGAACGGGTTTCTCATCGGATTCGAAAGCGGCAGCCGAGTGACTCATCCAGCGCAGTTCATTATTACGCACACCGATCAATGCCACACTAATGCCATTGAAGTCTGGAAATAACGGTGAATTTTGAATTAATAATCCGAGAAAACGATTTGCCGCCAATGCCGGATTATTATTCACTTCCTGTTGATTCCACAGCGACGCATTAACACCGGTTAAACTCAGCATTAAACCTCGCTGAATTCTCGCATCTCTTAATCTATCAAGTTCATCGCGTTGACAGGGTTGCTGATTTGGCATCACATCCATGTGAAAAAAATCAGCGTCCAGAACCACCACATAAAGACCATTAAGTGGCGTGTTTGCTGTATCAGGCCTCGCCAGGTATTCGTCTCTGAGACTCTGCCAGTCCTGTTCCAGCACATGATCAAGCGCATATAATTGATGGTTCCGGCCTAAACCTCGGCCGCCAAAAAGCTGAATGATCTGGCTGCCATCCTGCTCATGTAAACGACATTCAAGACCATCAATAATTCCGGGTTGTTGCAGACTGGTTTCCAACCCTGCAAGTCGGTGATCACTCCATGCCTGCATCCTGTCGAACTCATCATCTCCCAGTGGTCGGTCTGGAAAAAAATTGAGGCGCTGAGAACGTAACCGGGCCAGATCGTCTGTAGAAATCCCCTGGCCAATATCAACTTCGTGTAATTGAATTGTTGGCTGTGTCATATCTCCTCACCTACAGCCCGGGCAACCGTTGACCAGCGTTTTATTTCAGATCGAGTCAGTTTAAAATCAGGGCCTATTTCTTGAATTGNCTGAGAACGTAACCGGGCCAGATCGTCTGTAGAAATCCCCTGGCCAATATCAACTTCGTGTAATTGAATTGTTGGCTGTGTCATACCTCCTCACCTACAGCCTGGGCAACCGTTGACCAGCGTTTAACTTCAGCTCGAGTCAGTTTAAAATCAGGGCCTATTTCTTGAATTGCCACAAAAGGTGGAGTTCCTCCTGCTATCGATTCGGTAAATTTTGCTAAAAATTCTTGAGGAGGTTCTGCGAGAGCCATTGCACGCCAGAAAAGTCTGTCGTAAGCGTTATCGAGAAATTTAAAGAGTGTGTTAAAAATCAAATGCTCTTTTTTTATCAATCTCTGTAGTTTTTCAATTGCGGCGTTTGAATCTTTGTTAATACTGCCTCTGGCTTCGATAATATCGAAAATAGTCAGTTCAGGAACTGGCGGCGGAACATCAACGGGTGGCTCCTCTGTTGTATCTGCTGGTGGTTCCTCTGGAGTAACGACTGGAGGAGGCTCCGGCTGGGAAGCTTGTGGAAAACCAGCAGATATCGGCAATACCTGCGGCGCCTGAATAGCGGCAAGCTGAAATTCGCGCATATAATACAGCCCGACCGGATTACTGATACTGTCAAAGGCGGTCTCCCATGCCGTTCTGGATGGACGTAATGCAGTCGCTAACAGACGTGGATTAATTCTTGCACTGAGTAACCGTTCGAATGGCAATGCGCGAATATCACTTCTGGCCAGAGAAATTTCATTAAGTCGACTGCTCAGGTTACGACTTAATACATTAGCGGTAACTGCTGTGCTCTTATCCTCGTTTTCCAGTGCTGCGATTAGCGATTCGTAATCACTCTCTGATAATGGAACCAGAACCTGAATATTCTCACTTTTTCTACTGCGCAAATTAATCGGTGCGAGGTGTTCGGTTTGCGACATCAGGAAGGAAATATCATCGGCTCGAACCGGCACCAGGTTGAGCTGATAATGGTCAGGAAATCCATTGAATGACTGGTTGGATGGATCAACAAAACTTTTCGGCAATGCCCCCATAGCCGGAACTTTGCTGAAATAACGATTCAGCTCAAAATGATCATTGGCATGACGTCTTCGAACCAGGTCTTCCAGCAGGTCATTGTATTGATGTCGATGCCTGAGCCTGGCAGCAAAGTCTTCGCGTTCATCTCGATAATTGCGTCTGACCAGCGTGTTATCCAGCCACACAGGACGATTATTTCTGAGTGCAATCAGGGCAAGCGGCAGACTGTCTGAGGGCATACCGGGATATTCCACACCATAGCGCAGAAATTCATCTGCCAGTTGTGCTCGAGCCTGTAATTCATCATTCACTGAGACACCTTTTTGTAGCGGCATCAGTTCCAGCTTCACACCCTGTTGATAGGCATCCGGTTGTGCCTGTGGTTGAATACTGGCCTTTCGCGGATAAACTTCAGCTATTTCATCACTGGTTTCTTCATGCCAGGATAACAACACCAGATACAACCCTGAGTTCAGATAACCGTGCCTGCCTTTATTTAAGGCCTGTCTTAACGCCGCATCATTAACCGGAGCTCGAAGTGTATGGTCCTTCAATTCCAGCACCAACCCGGAGGGTGTAACGCCAGTACCGGGTAGAACACTCACCCAGCCATCATCCAGCGAAGCTTCAAGCCCGTCAACTATGCCCGCCCCGAATGCACGTCCTGCCTGCCGGAGTCGGGCGTCCAGATAATTCTGGTCGCGTAATAAATCCTGCGCCTTAAGCAATTTACCATCAAAATAATGGCTGCGTTCGCGCTCTTTATCCAGCACTAAATCACGATGCTGATCCTGTTCGGGTTGTATCTGCCCATCCAGCCTGAGTTTACCCGTCAACAGCGGGTTGAGGCGACTGCCAATGGATACATTCGCCATTTTTACAAATCTGGGGGTATAAAATTTTTTCGTGATCATTTTCGGTTATCTCCATCAACTCTCAGAGGCATGCTGGTGTAACACCCATTCGACCATTTCAGGGTTTGTCACAAAAGGACGTACCAGGTTATTAATTGCTACACGTGAAGGATGACTGACGAGTTTTGTATCATCCAGCGTTTCAAGTCTAATTCGGGCCAGTTGAATATTGGCCAGCTGTTCCATTTCTGCCGTTAGAAAGTCACCATCAAGATCTGAATTCATCAGGCGGAACAGCCGGTCAGCATGTAACCGGGCCATGTTTTCGGGAACCCCGGTAAGATTACCGAGATAAGTCGTTTCGGTTTCGGTTAATAAATCACTGAGATCAGGGGCAGCTCCAGGATGCACAGCACCGGGTAATGGAGCCATATTTTCGGCAGGCGTACTCAAGGCTTCTGCAGCACTATCCTCCGGAGTGATCGCTTTAATATCGAGCCAGACTCCCTGCGCTATCTGTGAAGTTGCGACAGGGTCAATGGTTGAATTCACTTCATGAGCAATGACCGGTTGTAAACCATGATCACAATCTTTCTGCCGAATACTAATATCCAGCCACAGACCACCATCTACCGGTACATGAACAGAATCGCCACTCCACTCTCGAGTATCTTTATCGCGCTGACTCTTTATCCAGGCCTGCAGGTCAAGACAGTAGGGTTCATGCAGCACTACTTCTCTGCCAAAACCATCAATCGCGATACCCGGGTTGACGATCAATTTGATCGCCTGATCATTTGTATCATTGGTATCGGCCTGTTGAGATGACAGTGTTACCGCCAGACCGACAACTGTGCCGGTACCATGCATCCAGTATTGATGCCGGTTCAATCGTCTCCGGTTATAAGCCTGTTCATTGCGTACAGCTTCTAGCCCGAGCATCATTCCCGGCTGGTGTGCCGGGCGTGATATCGGCTCAAAAAGCTGGCTATCCTGTTGCAGGATGGAAGAATCATTCTGGCTCATATGTTTTCTCCGTTAAAANCATTGGTATCGGCCTGTTGAGATGACAGTGTTACCGCCAGACCGACAACTGTGCCGGTACCATGCATCCAGTATTGATGCCGGTTCAATCGTCTCCGGTTATAAGCCTGTTCATTGCGTACAGCTTCTAGCCCGAGCATCATTCCCGGCTGGTGTGCCGGGCGTGATATCGGCTCAAAAAGCTGGCTATCCTGTTGCAGGATGGAATAATCATTCTGGCTCATATGTTTTCTCCGTTAAAGAGTGATTCGTCGGTACGACTCGGTGTCAGTACGGGTTGATTGATCATTATCGATGCACCGCCAATTTTGTCCTGATTGAGTACCAGTCGCTGCCATTGCGGAAATTCCTGCAGGTAACTGTGTATGCCAAGCAGCGGTGCTAAACCCGGCACGAAACTGCGGTTGCTTTGAATCAGGTTGGCCTCTAGATGTACCGGTAATTCTGCTTCCAGAAGCTCTTCGATAATTCCTCGATAGCTTGCCGCCGATTCATGTATTACCAGGCTAACTTGATAGGAATAACTGTCGGCATAGGCTTCCAGTAGCTCAGTTGTTGAACGATTGCCATCTGTATCCTGTAGTAATTCCAGTAATAAAGTTCTGGCATCATCCGGACCAAGCGTTAATGTATCACCGACTATACTGTTACCACTTTGCAAGGTATCCAGTGTCAATGGATGAAACTCTGACGCAAAGTCGACGCCTAGTGCAGTAAAAAGGGGTCGTCGCAAGCGGTAGTCTTCCACTGGCACGACCTGTCCACGTGACACCGCACCATCGGTGGCAATATCCAGTGACAGGCATATACCCTTGAATGTTCCACGCCAACGTTGAATTTCTCCCGTTTGAGACAACCAGTGTCGCCTACGTTGTAAAGGCCAGTGTGCAGGAGGCTGCTCTCCCAACATCAATTGCAAACGATCCAGTAAAACTTCGGGTGCCGTTAGCGGGTCAATCAGGGTTTCGGCTGTATCAATGCGATTTTCCACGGTATAAGACATGGCAGCCAGAGCGCTCAGCATTCGTTCCCGCACATCGGCACCATTTGCCAGCTCTGTTGAATTTTCTACCGGTTCATCAACCTGATGCATAAATTCAGGAAGATACTGCTGCTGCCAGGAAAGCCTTGGATACCATAACTGCATGGAAAATATTTGCGGGGTGGATAGACCATTCCCCTTAAGAGTCAGTTTAATTTCTAAAAAACGACCACGAATTTCGCGAACACTACCGGAATTTTTTTCCTTGCGTATCACCAGATCCCATACTCTAGCGCTGTCACTCGAAGCACGACTCTGAACAGTCGATAATATGGCAGAACCCTGATCATGCCAGTCATGTTTATCATCCTTGATATGAGTAGCAGGATCATCAAAGGCTCTTAACTGTAATCGAATTTCAGCACCATTCGGAATACAGGCATCGATAGAAATACGGTCCCAGAGTGTGTCGCTCATCCGGCTATCCAGTTTCTTTTGCAGAATTGCAACCGCTCGTTTCTGATAACTCAACTGCGGCAGAGCGCTGAGTTCAAGTATATGATTTGCAGAGATATAAAGTGCTGAGGCATCTTGATTCGCCAGAAAAGCATTATGCGCTAATCGACGACGCGGAAATCGTTCTCGAACCAGTGTCACCGTTTGTGTATCGTCATTCAGTTCAATCAGCGGACAATCCTGTGCAGCACGCAGTTGATCCAGTTCGGCGGGAACCCACAGAGCGATTCTGCCTGAGGCTAAAACCCGACAGTCTGTTACATAAGGAATATCATCATCAAGTTGATAAATTTTACTGCCCGTATCTGCTTTATCCAGGCTGATTTTAATTAACTCCCCTTCTCTCAGTAAATAGAGGAAATCACTATCACTGCACATTGAAAGCACCGGGTTACCTGTGGGTAAATCAATAATTTGTTGCACTGAAAATGGATGAGGATTGGCATTTAATGGTTTAAAAACTTCTGCAGCAGGATTCCACGGCTGCGGCAAGGGTTCACCATCACACAGGATCAATTTATTTTCGTTATCGATTAACCAGATTCGTTGTTGACGATCGATCCAGACTTTTTCAGGACGGTTTTCCAGTGTATCAATGCCATAATGCCGTTTTGAACCCAGCTCAATGACATCAACACCGTGTCTTTCAACATTATCACTCCAGCTCAATGCAATGCTGCGATCCCACATTGCCAGGTCGGTAAAACGCGCATCACCTGTCGTGGTCACCGGTTGCAGTTCAAGCATTTCCATCGATTCAGCAGCAGCCTCAATAGCACTCACGCGCACCGGTTCAGCGCTAGCATCATCGATAACGTTACCGGTAAGCAGGCTTTTACCATCGATGGATATCCAGGCCAGTTGATGATTCACATCGCTTAATGCAGGTTGATGATTGAGCAATAACTGTTCTGCCTGTTGTTTATCACAATCTGCCAGGCGCAGACGGTCATTTCTACTCAGTCGTATCGACGCCTGCCCCCTGTCGTAAGTTAACCGGGTGGAACGGCACAGGAAGTCCTGTTCGCCAGTAAACATGAAAATATCAGTGGTTATCTGTTTCATTTTTTAATCAACAGTACTCCGGCATTACCGGTATTGGCACAATATCTGCTGTCTCTTCAGAGGGCGTTGAAGTGGACGCTGGCAGTGTAATGTTAGCATTTTCTCCATCTGCACTGACCGCGACCGTCATCAGTTCGGGCAATCCATACAACGGGATTGGTACCCGGTTATCAACTGGCTGCTGCCACTCATTGTCAACTTCGTGGTACAGTTGAATTTGATAAATAGCACGCACACCTTCCACGCGTGCTATGGCGGTGTAAAGCTCACTGGCTTCAACTGATCGACCAAATTGCCAGCCTTTGCCCTGTAATCCACCCGGTGCCAGCGGCCACAAGTAATCGTGCAAAGCCTTCTCGACTTGCTGTGAAACGGCTATAGACTGGTTGGGATCAATCGCTTCGAAACTGGCGGTAATGGCTACGGGAATAAATTCGGGGCTCAACACAAAAAGTTCGGAACCGAGTAACATGCGTTGCGAAAGATATTGATGTACGTCACTTAACAATCCGGAATTTGGTTTGGGAAAAGCGCCATCTTCTTTTAATGGGGGCAGAACTATTAAGGAGACGATACCCGGCACATTATTACGTTTATTCGTGAATTCACGTCCAGGGTGAAAACCGGGCAGTAATTCAACGCGTGCAACCGGATTTAACGGGTTGGAAAGCGTTAATTCGATAAAATCCTGTTCTGTCACTGCACGATTTCTGTGACGTAAAAAGGCGGCGATACGCTGTTCGGCAGCGACAACCGATTCGGCTTCACTGCCGCCCCAGGTTGGGTATTCGTGCCTGATTTTTATGCCACTTAATGGCGTATCCAGTTTATTGATTGAATCAGCTGGCAGGTTACCACCCGCGCCTCCACCATAGCGCATCACAGCTGCCCGAATTCGCTCACCTTCAGGAGGTCTTAATCCATTGATGCCATCACCAAAAACAATCATTCCATTGGCTGCATCTATTCTGTAAACAGGGTCTTCTGGCCCACTTGCCGCAAAGTGAGGAACCGGGTACCAGGCTCTAAATTGCTGTCCGTGTTCAATTTCAAGGCGCAAGCTTTGTGTATCCACATCATTCTGCGCGAGTTGTAAACGTTGATTGGATTCTCCAGTGCCGATGCCCAGCATGACATCCTTGTTAATTCCCTGACCGGATACCGTTGTTGCATTGATGGATAAAAAAGAAAAATCAATATCATGTTTGGGTGCACGTAAACGAATCCAGCAGATTAACGACTCCGGTTTGATATCACCCGGTAACGCCGGAGGAAAATGGCCCAGACCCGCATCTGATGGATCGGTCGGAAATTCTGGAGCGAGCAGAGATTCTGCCTGAGGTATTCTTAACCTCACCACGCCCATCTGGCGTCCGCCACTGGAACTGTCTTCGAGCAATTGCAGGGGCAGGTAGTCGCAGCTGAGTTGTGACTCTTCATCCTCACGCCGACACCAGGCAATACTCCACTCCAGCTCGCGTGACTGCGGTGTTGTCACCATTTCTGCCGACAGATCGCGTTGCGGTATAAGACCGATATTGAGAACATTTCCAGCCAGTTCCTGACGGATTCTACTGATAGATTCCGCCTTGCTGAGGGTTGTTGAAACGTGTAGTGCGAGATACAGCGTATCGTCAATGGTGCCAACCGTATTAATTACGTCCTGTCCCGGTGTCAGTTCCAGTGGCATGAATGGTTTCATTTTTGCTGGATTTATATCCGGATACAGTTCAAGTAACTCGGACAAATCTGCCTGTATACTTCTTTTCACCAGTACACGCAGTTGCAATGGCGTGGCAAGTACTTCCTGTTCGGTGGTAAAGGGTATTTTTTTTGCGCTGACCGCGCTCTCTTTTTTGACCAGCTTAGGCACTAATGCAGATTTCCCCTTCAGATCCAGACTGATCATGCCCCGGCCCGGTTGTACCGGTCGGCGCGGTATTGCCATCAGGTTCAGGTAAACCTGCCTTTGTCGTTCAGGAATTAAATTAGTACGATAAATCAACTGATCTGTCAGGTGTGAAAACAGTTCAACCAGGTAATACAGTGGATCACCGGGGGAAAGCCCGGCCAGTTCCGGTAATGCCTGCTCCAGACGTTGTTTCGCTTCAGCGACCAGATCGTCGTATTGGCGGTCGTCGAGATTAATGACGGGTAGACTCATGCCATCGCCCTCAGGGTTTAAGATTCAGGCTGAAATCGAGCACATCGGGTGTGTCCAGATTCAGCAATTGGTAATGAATACGAATATTGATCTGTTCAGGTCGCTCACGGTCGGCCTCAACAATCACTTCTCGCAGCTGTATTCGCGGTTCATAGGCTTGTATATTCAATTCAATATTTTCTTTAATCAGGCTGCGTGTTGTCTGTGTGTTTGGAAAGTGAAGATAAGCATGCAGACCGACACCAAAATTATCATTATGCAACCGTTCCCCCGGTCGCGTAGCCAGTAGTCCCCAGATCACTTCACGTACGCTCTGGTTATTGGTTGAAAAGTTATACTGACCGTCTTTATCGATTCCGCCCAGTGGAAAACTCATCATGTTTTGTTCTAGTTCCAACATCTTTATCCCTGATTATTTCGGAAAAGGAATCCGCAGGATCGCAAAAGGAATCCAGCGGAAAATAAAATTAAGAATATTTATCATCAACATCAGCAAGATCATGGAGCAAATAGTAACGATCGGAATACTAAACACATATATCCAGCGTCCTGACCCTCCGCTGCCCGATTTTTCGACTTTACCATCGGGAAATTTCAGTTTATTGACTTTGCCTGCGAGATCTGACGGCATGATTAAAGCTGGACCACTCACCGCTTTTTTTAAATCTTTCAGCGTTGGCATCTTGATTGGATACGTCGGCATTAAGCGGGTTTCATAAAAAGAGGCAATGTAAAAAGGTTCACCAGCCTGGCTATGAATCAGGTATTCACAACCCCTGTCATCCATCACTTTGGCAAATATTTGTAGCTGATAGAGTTGATCGTCATCTTTTTTTATTGCGGCTAATTGTTGCCCCGACTGCCATTCCTGGCTAAATGAATTAATTAACATCAACCAGCGGCTACGAATCAGTGGCGCCCCCCGTCGAATCCAGCCTGCTGAAACAATCAATTTCTGGTTAGACGGCAACTGCTCGCTTAGACTCTGTTCTTCATCCGCACTGTTTCTATCACTGATAAGCCATTGCAGCAGACTTTTTCGACGATATTTATGACGAGGCTGAAATTGCAGATCCAGCGCCTGTGCAGCTCTACGGGTGCTGTTCAATCGATTGTTTAAATTATTGATGGAAAAACGCAATCCCGATAGCTCGCCCAGCATGTTGGCGGGCTTTAACATTTCTAGACGTAACATATCTAGCAGTGCAGAGAGTCTGGAAAGATAATTCAGCCACGGAGTCGTATAAACCGCTATTCGTTCAGCCGTAAAATGGTATCTGCTGTTAAAGTCCAAATCGCGCGATATCAACGATGGAACCGCACTGCTCAGTAACGCCTGACGAAAAGCACTGTAAGCATTCCTGTAATCTGCGGTTACCGGTAACGGTGGATTTAACGGCAGATTTGCCACCAGCTGGTTACGCCTGACCCTGAACTGTTGTTGTTCGGAATTTAACTGTTTGTTCTGGTTCTGTTGCGGAATTTCATAGAAAAACCCAGCTTTTAACCAGTCCTTCCAGGATTCAATTGAGGGTTCGGAAGTGCCTTCAAGCTGACTGGCTGCTGTATACGCTAACTGCCCCTGAACCACCCCAATTGCGAGATTTTCATCCAGCAACTGCAGCAAACTGTGCAGACGTGGAAAAACGCTTTTTCCATTCCACAACAGTTGGTCTGACTGCGTAGTAAAGCTGGAATCGACAAAACTGGCAGCCATTTCATTCGCCACGTTATCTAGCTGTTGCTCATTCTGTGGCGGCTCATTGTTATCACGATTAATAATGTCATCCAACGGTACAAAACCGGATAAAACGGTATGATTCCGACCTTTCGCATCCTGTGCCACCACTGGACGCATCGGGTAGGCACTGCCCTGCTCTTTGGCCTGTAATAAAAACGCCTGTAATAAAGGTTTAGCGGGTTTACCCATTACATTTTTCACGCCTGAACTTTCGTCATAGGGTGTGACCAGCATCCAGGCGTCAGACAGCCGTTTAGGATCGAGTGGTGCCCGGTTTCTGATATCACAGGTCAACTCACAACAGGCCAGGTAATAACCCTGATGAATCGGCTGTCGAAGAACCGGGTAAACTTTACCGTCTAGTTTGTTAGTCGAATACCAGGCCTGATGCCGGCTTGCCTTGAGTTTATTGTTTTGCAAATCGTCTGCAAACAGTTCCATATAGTCTGCATCACGATATTCATGAATCTGCGGCTGCTGCTCATCCCTGTTCTGCCTGGCATACCATGGCGTCAACAGCATTGCCTGATGCCTTACTCTGGCCCGAATAACTGGAGTGGCTGCGTTCACCATATATTCCCCGCACCTGGTGTATAGCTGGCGGAAATCACGCTGGATGAAATTAGAGTACTGCATTGAACGACACCGGACGAACTGGTCATTCCAGCCTGTATGTCAACCATGCCAGCAGATAGTGTGATGGTGGAAGCATTTATATTGACGCTACCCGATGAATTGATATCGATTGAAGATGCGGTCAACGTGATATTTTGAGAATCCCGCTCAATTTTGATTTCACCGGCCGATTCATCAATCAGTACCCGGTATCCAGCCTGGGTTTTGATTTCCAGCGAGGGTGATTCATCATTCATACGCAATTCACTACCCCCCGGTGTGCGAATCAGATAATTTTCTTCCACCGGTTGTGCGTCCTGCGGTTGATCATCGGATGCTTTCCATAAGGCCCCCATCACCACAGGCTGTTCACTATCCAGAAAAGCGACTACTACCAGTTCACCTTCTTTGGGCAAACAGCTGACACCATAGTCGTTACCCGCACCGGCAACCATTACCATGCTCCAGATTTCGAGATTGTTAGCGGTCAACCTGACCTGAATTCTACCTCTGGATTGCGGGTCATTGGTATCGACAACTTCGGCGAGTTGCATACCGGCAATGAGGTGAGTATTTGCATTCATGTGCTCTGGTTCCAGTAAGGTCGTTCAACTTTAATATGGCTGACAAAACCAGCTTCAGAATCAAATCGATGAGATAGATGCACTATCCGGTAACGACCGATAATACGATCAGAAACTTCATCCAGCTCGATTTCTCCACCGGTTTTCAGAATGGGTGTTCCCTGCAACAAAATTTCTCCGTGTACAAATTGTCGTGCCTGTTTCTGGAAGGCTGCTGCAGACCATTCGCGAGTTTCATCCTGGCTGCGCGGATGCGGTGAACTCAACCATTCTTCATCGCTCCAGTTCAGGTTCTGTAAGCTTTCAGCAGCTGACCGATTTTGTGCTGGTGGTTGCAGACTGTTTGACTCATCTTCCAGCTGTTCACCGCTTTCAAAATTCCAGCCACGTAACCCGCTCATCTGTACCTGGTGATTCAGGTCAGCAATAATTCTGATTTTGAGCGCGTTTGACTGTGGAGACACAGGAAAAGGCTCAGAGTCTGGCTGTTCCGGCTTAATACGCAAGGTATCACCGTCAACTATTCTGGCGGATAAATCCCAGCGACTGATAAGTCTCTGAATAAAGTTATAATCGGTTTCATTCAACTGGTTCCAGTCTGCGGAAATTGTCGAGATATCAATATCCGTCTGTATGCCCTGCGCACTTGCAATAGATGCAATAACTTCATCCGGACTCTGGTCTTCATAAACCTGGCTCTGACGGTTTTTTGCCAGCAAATGCATTTTATCTTCAACCAGCAATACCAGCATCGGCGTACCCTCTCCATAACGTTCTTCAATGGCGGTAATTTCGCCACTGAATATGACGCTATCCTGTTCATTAAAAGAGATGGTCATAGAGTCACCCAGCGCGATATGCTGCCACTGCACGTCAGTTACCTGATCACGACTGCCCCAGTTCACCAGGGTAATTTCAGCATTACCGCGGCCACTAATCGGCAACTGCACATGTAACTGATGTAAAGCAGCCATCATATCTTCCTGCACCCTGCTCTGGTGCATGAGTATAGGACGGGCATTACTGACAGACACATCTTCCATTTTCTTCAGTCATCCTCCAGTCTTGCCTGACGTTCTTTCAACAGACTATTCATCTGTAACCACTCTGCAGGAATTCCAGTCACCCCGGGTTGCTCCTGCTGTGTTGCTTCTTCTGCCGGTGAGTCCAGCACTTCGGTATGAACTTCATTAATCAGGATTGGCATGATTCACTCTAAAAAATATTATTCGAAATATCCGGTTTAGCAGGTGCTACCTGCTGTTTGCCAGCAGTGTTATTCGGGTCATTTAAATCCGATATAACCGCCTGCGGTGTTGGCCCTTTCTGCTCCGGAGTTGCTTTATCCGGATTGTTTGCATCGGCTTTCTTTTTCTGTTCAACTTTTTGCAGAGCCGAACCGACTTTTTTCGATTGAGCGGCGATGTCATAAGTTTGAAACTGGTAGCGATCTTCCTTTAACGTTAACGATACGGCCGAGCGTAATGGAATGCCCTCTGCTGAAAAATAATCAATATTTTCATTAATCACGGCGACCATGCCGGTAAATCCAAAACTGCCCCAGCGAAAGTGACAACGACTGGGTGCCTGCATTTTGCCTTTCTTAGTGTTTTTAGAATCTTCAAAATCGGGGGATTTCATAAAGAATTCGGCTAGCTGCCGGGTAATCAGGCGCACGTCTTTATGTATCAGCCGAGTGACCTTTTGACCACCCTCCTGCTCGTGAATATCCGGTGCAATCACCGACGTATCAAACACCAGATCAAGAGACAGGCTGGAGTCACTTTTTTCGATGTACTGCCCCTGGGTTTTTTTCTTGCCCTTGTCCTGACTCTTTAAATTAGTGGATACACTGGTCTTTAGTGTTGCCGGGTTAAAATGCACTCGAATCCAGTTTTTTCCATCGCCATTTTCCTTGCTATCACGATAACTCTGAATCGTACTGGCCTCGGGAATATCTTTGCCTTCTTCGAGCCGAATCAACATGGCTTTTTCAAGTTGCATTGCCGCCTCCTGCAGTACTGGACGGCGTTGTGGCATCTACCCATTCGAGTTCAAGTCCCTCGTGAGCCAGATGCAGTTCCTCGATAGCGACACTGGTAGAGGTTGCATTCAAATCAGCCCCCTTAAACTTCACCGGTATACAGTTTCGTGCCACCCAACGCATTCTGACACTGTCCCGATCATAGGATTCCAGCACTTCAATAACACAGTCGGCGCGGTAGGCATATACTCCCGTCCGGTAGATAAACTGGTACCAGCGCCACAGTTCGGTATCACGAGTAATCCCGCGTTTCAGCACAAGATTGGAAAACGTGACAGGAGCCGTTAATTGCACTTCGCCCCAGTTGCGCCCACCTTCCTTCAACTTTTTAGGCGTGGTATTAAACTCAAGTCCAGTCACTTCACTGAACTCACCCTTACAGGCAATTAGATCAAACTTGTTTTTTGAATTTTCCTGGCCCACTGCCCCCGGCGCATACTGATGACTAAAACTGATGCGAAATCGAAACGGGACAAAAAGTTCCGGAGTCTGTTGCATTCCTGCTTTATCAGGCATTAGCGGCTACCTCCAGACTCAGGTTAAGGCTATTCGCTTTACTGTTATGCATGAAAGTCACTACAAAGCGGTCGACAGGAAAACTCGGAGATATCTCGATTTGATAATGGATCAGGTTAGCTTGCGTACTCAGGTTGATCAGGCGATAGGCATCTTCTGGCTGCGCGCCTCGTAATGCACCTTTCTGATGTAACTCCTGAAAAAATGCATCCAGTATGTTACCCACAGCCGGATCCCTGCTATCCAGGTTAAAAATCATGTCTTCACCCAGGTCACGTAATGATCTGCGTAACCACCCTATAAAACGCATCAATTCTCCGGATCGACAGGCTGTGCCGGCATGATCACAAAAACCTTTTACAACGAGGCGTTCATCATCCAGCTGTAAACTTTTCCCTGCGGTAAATAGCACCCCTAGCCCCAGTTCTTCACGTAACTTAACTCGATGTTTTTTACCCGTCTGTGGCCAAACAGAGAGATTTTCAGAAAGCGACATACCAGCAATTGAGCGCCACACACCTTCAGTGCGAGTTTTATGTACGACATGTCCGGCAAGCAGGCCAGAGGCCGATGTTAACGGTCTTTCATCCGTATACACCAATGCAAAGATAAACTGAACATGGGCAAGTTCTTCGCGCTGTTTTGCCGTGGTCAACAACCATTTATTAATTAGTGGCGTTGGTCTCGGCATCGCTATTCCATTTTCGATAGCAGGGGCTAAGGATAGAATCCATTGCATATCGGGTCGCCAGGCATGCAGTCGATTAGCAATTTGCTGAATTCTACTGACGACTTTCTTGTCCGTCTTATAATCAGGCATATCGTAGGGATAACGTCGTTCACGATGAGTATCATCGAAGGAAACAGCGCAGGAATTAAAGACAGGAGTGGGATTCGGTATTCGTTTACGTGAAATATCTTTTTCCGTATAGGGCAGCATCAGTCTTTCAAAATCGGGCATCACCAGGATGCCTGCAGAATCGATGGCGCAGGCCAGTTCTAGCGCTTTCCAGCTTAGTGGTAAATGCCGAACTGCCGATGCATTAACCTCAAATTCTTTTAAACCCTGATTTTCATCAACCCGAATAACCCAACAAAGCCGGTCATCCGGCTGTCCAGTTCCCACTCCAAAAAAATCTTTTATGGCCCAGGGTAACCAGTTTTCTTTATTGCCAGATTTTGCATCAAAATCCAGTGCTGTATTATTATTAGTTTGATCACTTAATATCGCATCAGGAAAAAGACGCTGGAATTGCGCAAGGGAACGTATCGGTAAAGGTAGCAAATACAACTGCTCAGTTTGTCCAGCTTCTGCAAAGCCTTCTATGCGTTCACTATAGCCCATCTGCTGTAATCGTTTTTTGAGAAAGACATCTTCAAAAACAGCATCAAGATTTGCCTTACCCGGACAGTGTCCGACAAACACAGCCTGTATATCAGGGCCAGTGGTTGGCCCAGACAACACCCGCGTGACAATACGGTCATCACCAATAAACATGATCTGTCTCTGACGTTATTTACACCTGGCTGACATTCTCAACAGAAAGCACCAGCTCTTCCATCGCCACATCACCGCCGCCTTTGGCATTTAGTGATGGCCCTGTCCACTTCATTGGCATCGCACCGATCAATTCCCAGGTAACCACGACTTCCGGCTCTCCTTTTGAACGATCTTCTGATAACAACTTAATGCGCACGGTTTTCTTTGCACTTAACTGACCGGTTCTGGCTTCTTCAAGCCAGTTAAATACTTTCACTGAGTCACCGGTAATGCCCCGTTTCAGTGTCACGTCTCCGGCCTTGGTTGTACCTGGCACCTTAATAAGGTAATTGGTTTTTGAATTACCATTGCGGTATTCGGCAACGGTTAATTCAGTACCCAGTCCCGACACTTCGGCAAAACCAGCCTGAACTTCAGTTCCGCCGCCTCCACCGACTTCGACAAGAAAATTAAAAGCAGAATAAGGGGTTTCTCTTACTACGGACATGATTTATCTCCTAGGCATCTGCCGTTTTCTGACCAATACGAAATACTACGAACTCTGCAGGTGTAAGCGCTGCCACTCCGACCATGCATACCAGGCGACCATTATCAATATCATTCTGAGTCATCGTGGTGCGATCACATCGAACAAAATAAGCCTGTTTGGGATCACCACCCAGCAGCCTGCCATTCACCCATTCGTTATAAAGAAAATCTTCAATTGACTCGCGTACACTGTCCCACAATAGTGTTCCATTAGGTTCGAATACAGCCCACTGGCTGCTCAATTCAATTGAACGTTCGAGGTAAAGAAAATAACGCCGGATATTGACATACTTCCAGTTCGGGTTACCTCCCAGCGTGCGTGCGCCCCATACCCTGTGTCCACGTGTGGTAAAAGAACGCAGGCAATTGATGCCTTTCGGGTTAAGGATTTCCTGTTGAAAGGCATTTACACTGCTGGTAAAGCGTAAGGCTCCAAAAGGCACGGTGTTAGCAGGTGCTTTGTGAACCCCGCGTTCAACATCATTTCGGGCATAAACACCGGCCATATATCCTGAAGGCGGTAGATTAACCGTACCACCATCCGGTGCACTGCCGACAATCCACGGGTAATACAGCACCAGCCGATCATCACTGAAGTTATCACGAAAAGTCTGAATTTGAGTCTGGTCATCATTCTCCTTTCCATCTACCAGTGCCAGGCGATAGCGCATTTTGTGGCAGTGTACCAGCATGTGATTGACGACAGCCTGATGGACATCATTCGCCAGTCGTGAAGCAGCTGGTGCCAGCACTGTGAAAATATCTTCGACGTACTCAAACGCTACCAGTCCTGACGGTTGTCCTGCAACAGCCTCGGCACCGCGATAAGCAGTGGCATCTGGTCGGCTTCCATCTACTCCACTGGTCATTTCTATAACAAAACGTTGCGGAATAGCGGATGAGAGCTTCATCTCACCATCACAGGCAGCAATCAACTCTGCACGTATGCCCTCTAATGTTGCTGCATCATCAATCAGAGTAAAATTGACGGCCTGATGTTGATCAGAAGCCAGCTTCGTCACAATATAATTGTCTTTTGTTGAATCGAGCGAAATGTCATTCACCGTTCCAACAACTGTTTTTCCACGACGAATTTCCAGGTCGAAAGAAGTTGCATCGGTCGTTGGTGGATCAGCTTCAGGAACCGTTACTTCACCATGCCAGAACAGTTCCAGTTTATAATTACTGGCACTTCCCGGATAGCGTGATGACAAGGCAATGTCATCTATGCCTGCTGGCAACCGGGCATTAGCTGCATCGTCCGCAACGGCCCTGCTGACATATATTTGCTTGCCACCATTTTCAAAAAAAGCACGGACTGCCAGTGCCGTGTCGTTAACCACAGAAACATCACCGTAACTGAGTGAATCTGTCGATCCATAGATACGTTCAAATTCAATGAAACTGGTAATAACTCGCGGTATTCCACTAATGGGTCCATCACCCGTCGGCCCGACAATGGCAGCGGTACTGGTACCGACACCTTCGATTGAACTTGAACGAAAACTGGTCTCTTCTACATAGACACCAGGAGCACGATATTCAGGCATTTCTCTCTCCTTTCTATCCTATTATTAATCGTTAGGTTGGCGCAATAAGCAGGTCACCCAACTGCTTAACACCGCCATAATTATCCAGGGTGACGGTAATATTAGAATTCAAATTGCTACTACTGGTATCAGATGAAATCTGATACCCGACAAACAAATCAGGATCGGCAGTCCGACTCGGGGTTAAACCCGATACTGCTTCAACGGTAATTGTAAACACTGGCTCTGTACCATCATCGGGCATCTGCAAACCACTCAGATCGATAACAAACTCACCCCTGGCATCGGCCTGGGCAACAAAATATTCCTGCTCAAGACTATCCTGTGGTAGATAACTGGCCGTCACCAACACCCAGGCAGCATCCTGATCAATGGCCAGCTTCAGCCTGCCTCGAATACCGCCGTCTGGCCCTAACCGGGTTGCATGTTGCTGCTGATAGAGTTTCACATCTTGTAATGCCGTTGATTTCACTGCAAAAAGTAACCGGGGGTTAAGCTGATTAGCCATATCAACAAGCTTAACCAGCCGGTTAGCAGGGTCCCCCACTATTAAACTATTACCTGGCTTGTCCACACTTCTAATCCCATAACCAGGATCAAAACTGAGCTCCAGTATCTGTTCATCAAGGTAATCGTATTGCCCAACGAGCCCACTCCCTTTGATCCATCTCAAACCGAGATAACGATCATCATGTGGAAAAGTCTGAGTTTCGAGAATAGACATCAGACTTCCTCCATCTGGTATTTAATTTCGCTAACAACCGGACCCGTTTCCTGTAATCTTGCCGGCAGGAGACGAAGATTTTTAATAATATAGGGCGTTGATAAACGGTAATCTGCGGGTAATCCATCCCATATACGGAGAAGATCTTCCGTGTTCATTGATTCTGGAAACACCTGTAGCCTGTCATTCTGATGCCATTGAGCTTCCGGTTCTGCAGAGGAAAGTAATGCATAGTCCAGATCGAGTGCATTACCGATTTGTTGAATTGCCCAACCCATAATACTGGCTTCCGCATCGCTTAAAGCATTGACGGCGATTAGCATAAAATGGAGATTTATGGGTAATTCAACCTGGCGTGGTAAACCGTTACGTGGAGGCTGCATGGTTCGTCCAGCGCCAATAGGTTCTATGGATATTCTATGTAGATAAATAGCCAGGGTATTACTGGCTAAATCATCCAGTTCATCTTCGTTGAGACTTGAACTGTCGAGGACACTAACACTAACATTAACACCCAGCGCTACGAGCACAGGAAGTTCCTGTTCCAGTCTTAATTTCAAGCCAACAAGAGCACCGGATATACCCCGAAAATCAGACACCCGTCCCTCCAGAAAAATGAAAAAAAGGCAAAGGTAAGTCGGTTATAGCGTTAGATTTGGCAAGTAATTTCATTACTAAACAGTCTCCTTTCCTCCAGTTATTTTTTTTCCAATACGACTACATTATTCCCTAACTATTCCTGTGTCAATACCAAAATTAGTATTTAAATAATACATTTTCCAGCTAAGTTAATTGCATAAAAATGAAACATTTAATTGATTGAATATAACTCAGGTCCCTTTGTTGAACAGCATCCAACTTTAATCCAAAGCTGAACTTTAATTGCATATCTCTTTAGCCGGCACTGTCAACTTAACTTATCCCTGTATACACTTCAAGCGACGAACCTTTACAAAAACACAGTCTCGTCAGGTCGCTATTGGCGAAAGAAGAAAACCGTGCCCTGAAGGAAAACCTGGCTACATTCGCATTGATACGGTGCATCAGGGCGATCTTGATAAAGTAAAAGGCGTCTACCATATCAATGCCGTTGACGAAATCACGCAGTTTGAAATCGTCTGCTCAGTCGAAAAAATCAGTGAGCAATACCTCATGCCCGTACTCGAACAANTTTACAAAAACACAGTCTCGTCAGGTCGCTATTGGTGAAAGAAGAAAACCGTACCCTGAAGGAAAACCTGGTTACATTCGCATTGATACGGTGCATCAGGGCGATCTTGATAAAGTAAAAGGCGTCTACCATATCAATGCCGTTGACGAAATCACGCAGTTTGAAATCGTCTGCTCAGTCGAAAAAATCAGTGAGCAATACCTCATGCCCGTACTCGAACAAATGCTTGCTTCATTTCCTTTTACCATACTCGGCTTTCACAGTGATAACGGTTCTGAATATG
>NKAJ01002006.1_pt2 | contig 21034 bp, 19 predicted proteins | sample 1556001 | NCBI WGS metagenome assembly NKAJ01 (sample SAMN06204642, study PRJNA360343) | marine sediment metagenome | isolation source: Jiulong cold seep at northern South China Sea | place: China: South China Sea, Jiulong cold seep | collected 2013-06 | reverse complement strand
AGGACCGGAGGCAGAGGCAGAATTTCCTTTGACTGAAAAGATGACGCAGTCATTATAATCATGGCGAAAGGTATCACAAAGGCCCCAAGAGATTTTAACTTGTGCCACCATTGAAACAGAAGAAAAGAGCCAACCATTGCCCAAGCCAGGAAAGATAGAGAATCGTGGAGGTTAACAAGGGGGGGGTGGCCCCCTACAAACCAGCGCATTAAAACAGCCGCAGTATGAAAACCAAAGCCCACGGATAAAACCACAGTGGCAATCCGTTCCGCATCTTTTCTGAGGGTAATGATATGGACAAGAAAGCCGACCGTACTGATAAAATATATAAAGACTGTGATCTGAAAAAGGAATTTATGCATGGTGGTTAATTGAACGTCTCGGAAATTCTACAACTCATTGAATTTACAGGAGGTTGCTGAGGTTTGGATTTTTGCCGGTATTCTAACATTCCAAAGGTTCTACGGTCATTTTTTATAATAAATGTCGAGGTCTGAATCTAACACTCAATAGAGCCTTTTGCAAAACTCAAGACTATATTGGCGGCCTCCTTTCCACATATAGAAACAGCCCATCTCTCTACCCTGGCCCACTCACCCTCTCTAACCCAGGCCATTACTTCCGGGTCTGCAAGGGACTGGCATAGATCCTTCCTGGTTACCGGATCTTCGTAAGATTCAATTATCAACTGCCTCAACTCCCCCAACAGAGAGACATAGTCGCCATAAAACGAACCAAGGCTCTGTTCAAGCTCTTTTCGAAGGTGCTGGGCAAGGGCAGGACTCTTGCCTCCGGTAGATATGGACAGGCAGAGATCCCCTCGCCTGACTACAGAAGGGACAATAAAACTGCAAAATTCCGGCAGGTCTACAACATTACAAAAGATTCTTTGTGATAATGCCTCTTTATATACTAATTCCTGGACCTCGGTATCATCAGTAGCGGCAATCACCAGCCATGCCTTGTCCAGATCTTCCGGGACAAAGGCCCTTGCTACATGGTGTATCAGGCCATCTGCTGCCATTTTCCCGAGTGCCTCTGTTACCTCGGGGCTGACGAGCTTGACATGGGCACCTGCGCTCAAAAGGCCCTGCACTTTACGTTCAGCAACGCCTCCTCCACCCACGACAACAACTTTCTTATTTCTCAGGTCCACAGAAAGGGGATAGTAACTCCGGGAGGAATTTTTCTGTTTCATAAATTGAATGATATCAAGCAAAAGCAGATCAGGCAACAGCCGGTCTATTCAGGGAGTGTGAACAGTAACACATCATAAAAATTCATGAGGTCCATAGGTGAGGCATCCAATCAGCTACCTCGCTTGCCAGGTATCCCCAGTTGCCTTTGACCTTTGCCAGTTGATCCGACGCATGCCCGTGGACAAAGACAGAGAGCCTTGCAGCGTCCCATGCATCGTAGCCTTGGGCCAAAAAGCCCCCGATAATGCCTGTAAGCACATCTCCCATGCCCCCTGACCCCATGCCGGAGTTCCCCGAGGAGTTCAAGGCAACCCTTCCATCGGGTGCGGCAATTACAGTCCCTGCCCCTTTAAGGACCACAACGGCCTTTGAGGAACGGGCAAGGGAAAGGGCTGCTGCTATGCGGTCATGCTGGACCTCGGCAATTGTGCATCCGAGCAGATGGGCCATTTCACCAGGATGGGGTGTTAATGTCCGGGACTGTTTTGCCCGTGCTACCGGACTGTGATCCGTGCCCAGGGCGGTAAGCGCGTCGGCATCCGCTATCATAGGTATAGGGACTGTTTCAAGGAGATGACGCACAACATCCTGTGTCTCCTCGTTAAGTCCCAGGCCGGGTCCGATGGCAAGGGCCTTTTTNATGGGGTGTTAATGTCCGGGACTGTTTTGCCCGTGCTACCGGACTGTGATCCGTGCCCAGGGCGGTAAGCGCGTCGGCATCCGCTATCATAGATATAGGGACTGTTTCAAGGAGATGGCGCACAACATCCTGTGTCTCGTTGTTTAGTCCAAGGCCGGGTCCGATGGCAAGGGCCTTTTTTCTTTCCAGCAGGGTTTTGATTATTGGGATGGCCTTGCTGGAAACAGTTCCTGATTTAGTTTCAGGGAGATCCTCAGTCATGGCTTCAGTAAGTTTCTGGGCAAGCACAGGCTGCACATCTGTTGGACATCCCACAGTGACAAGCCCTGCCCCTGCCCTGAGTGCTCCGTGGGCCACGAGTGCCGCAGCCCCCGTCTTTCCCCTTGAACCTGCCAGTACTAAAAGATGTCCGAATGTGCCTTTGTGGCCAATGGACGGCCTTGGTCGAAGGATGGCCCTGAAAGTCCTCTCATCAAATAGTTCGGTTTTGATATCTGCTTCAGTAACTGCCGTATCGGGTATGCCGATTTCAACAATGTGGAGCTCGCCCACATATTCGGTCCCGGGATGCAGGACAAGACCCTGCTTGGCAAGGGCCATGGTGGCAGTAAGATCAGCCCGTATTGCCGTGCCGAGGGGACGCCCGGTATCAGTTGATAATCCGGAAGGGATATCAACCGCGACTATGGGCGCCGGACTCGCGTTCGCCATCTCAATGCATCGGGCGAACCTCCCTGTGACTTCCCTGACAAGACCGGTCCCGAAGATGGCATCAACAATAAGGCCTGATTTCTCGATGGGTTCGGACATGGCTGAAAGGGAGCCGGAATCCAGGCACTCTGTGATATGAAGTCCTAACTTTTTTACTATATTGTAATTTGTAAGGGCGTCTCCCCTGAATTTTTCTCCTGGCGCCAGGATCAGGAGTTCAACCTTAACTCCTTCCTGGTTGAGATGTCTGGCTATGACAAAACCGTCACCACCGTTGTTGCCGGGTCCCACGAGGATGGTGACCCCCTGGTGAAGCCTTGCTGCAAAATGGCGGCAGATAAGCTCAAAGATCCCGCGTCCTGCGTTTTCCATGAGTATCAGGCCAGGGATGCGGAATTCTTTAATAGCCCTTTGATCAAGTTGTTGCATCTGGGTGGCAGTTACCAGTAACATGGTAGAATCCTCCTGCGACAAGTAAGAAACTGTATCCGGGGCTTGAGATAAAAACAATCCGCAGATTACGCAGATTACACAGATATTGTTTCACAACCCGGAATCAGCAAAGACATCGTTGAAAATTCGCTCAATACGTTTCGTTTCACGTGCCGTGAGCTCAGCGAACTCGCCCTCACGTGCATGATTTGACAGGCGACCCTTATTCTGCCTGAGAAAGCGGAAAAGAAGATCTACGATGCGATCGGGCATATCCACAATGTTCCCCACACGTTCACTAAACTCATCATACCGCCTGAGGAATTCTGTTTCACTTGGCAGGTCTTCCTCTATGGTCTTTCGCACGCAGGCGTAAAGGAATTCGGCATGCGGTGTTGCGTCAAAGAAACGGTAAAAGTCGGCTGTGTTGTTCAGGACATTGACGTTTCCGTCCTCAGTAGGCTTCCACTTGATCACCGGCAAAAGCCGCCGCGAATAGTCCTCCAGAATGCGGCGGTATTCGTCGATTCGCTCCAGAATGGCGGCCGACACCGGGAACACCACGCCGGGCGGGTTTATCCCTCTTTGGGCAAGAACATGATGGATGAGGTAGCGGTGAATGCGGCCGTTTCCGTCCTCAAAAGGATGGATGTAAATGAAACCGAAGGCCAAAACCGCGGCAGCGAAGACGGCGTCGAGCTTTTGCGACGGTCCCCGGTCGAAGGCAACCATGCCGTCGATGAGAGAAGCAAGATCGTCCGTCCGTCCGCCGATATGGTCAGGCAACGGCATGCGTGTCTGGCGATCATGTTCCCCCACAAATCCTCCTTCCCGCCGAAGCCCTAGCCGCACAAAGCGGGCATCGCCAATAACAATTCTTTGCAACCGTAAGAGCTCTTTGAGGTTGATCGGCTGGCGGCCTGCCTCCCCGATGGCTTGGCCCCATCGTTGTATGCGGCCCTGGGGCGCACGTTCGCCTTCAATGGCGTAACTCGATTTCGAGTCCTTTAGGAGCAGGAAGGCTGCCGCGCGCGCCAACAAGTTTTGGGGAACATTGGCCACTACCGCCCGAGCCCGCGCAGGTAAATTCATTTCGATGAATTCATCGAGCCTTTTCGTGCGGAAGATCAAGGGACAGAATGCCGGCGTGCCCGGAAGGTTGTTCCTTACGCGGTGGCGCGGGGAGTTCTCCCCTTCGATCGCCCATTGCTTGCGGGGATCGACAGCGGGCACATATGTTCCTTTCCCGGCATCGGGCAAATCCAGTTGCTCGCCCGTAAGCCACTCATAGAGGAACCAGATGCGTCGTGCATAACGGCCCGTGGGTTTGGCGAGCACCAGGGCTGCTATTTCGTCCGGTCCGGCCGCAGTAAAGAGACGCTTGAGCACGGCAAGGTCCAGCCCCTCGTATTTGAGGGCAAAGGTAAGGTGACCTTCTACGCTCGCCTTCGGCGCATGGCGTGGCGTCAGGATGCGCCACCCCGCATCCTCGTAAACCTTGTGACGTTCTCCTGTGGCAGAGAGGGTGCGCGGCAACGGAACCGACAAATTATAGGCGCCAATCAGGGCCGAATATCCGGCCGGCGTTGCCCTTTCAGGCAGACGCCTTTCATGAAAAACCGTGACTGCCCCTGAAAAACGATGCTGAGTTTCGGAGTCCATGAAAAACGATTATATATCATGAAAAAGCATAATGCAATGGGCTATTGCATGAAAAACAATGCTGTCCAGTACTTTTTTATTTGCATTTTTTCAAGAGTTCGAAGTAGCGCTTCCGAGTCATTTTAGCTGTTCGCATATTGGAATGAATTATGTCTTGGTCAACTTCTCTATAAGTGGGAATAACAACGGGCCTCAAAATCCCCTTTTTGACGTAACATCTGTGATCGCCTTGTTGTCGATCGAAAACAAAACCGGGCTTCTTGAAAATGCATTCAAGGACTTTCCAGTAAACTGGCGTTATACCTGGCATTCAAGACGATCGGGTTGGTTTACAAGAAATGGGATAGGAACATCAATAAAATTATCAGCGTCCCAAGGCTCCTCTGGTGGGTGATAGGCGTGCTGCAAATAGGCGGGTTTGAAGCCGGATTCTTTGAGAACACTATCCAATGTTCCTCGTTCAAAACAAGAAATAAAAAACAGGGTCAAAGCTTCAGCTAAGTTATTCTTGGCCTGTTTTTCTGTCTCCCCTTGAGAAAAAATATCGAGAATAGGACACGAAGCAATAAACCATTTTGGACGTTTTGTGACCTTGACAGGTAACTTCATACTAAATTGAACAGTAATTTCCATGCCAGCCCTTATATTCCATAAGCGAGGGAAGTTCAAAAAAAGATGGAAACATTTAACTGAAATTACAAATAAACGATTTTGCCTTTACTTTTTCTTTTTTTAAAAGATTCCATTATCTTTTATCGGATTTTTTTATAAAAAAGTCAATCACAAGATATTGTGGTTCAGATTGTTTGAGACACTAAAGATATTATTATGAAAAGAACGCCCGCTAACATGGAAAATGCCAATATTGGATTCATTGATTGCAGCAATATGCATTTCAAAATCTCTCACCCTTGTGACAAGAAATGAAAAAGACTTCAAAGCCTGTGATATTCAAGTCGTGAATCCATGGGCAACCTATCGAGCTGATCAGGCGGAATCAGATCCAGGAAAACAAAGACCTAAGTAATCACCGATAATATTTTTACCCTTGACAATTATCTCTATTTCTTTTAGATCTCCAGTGCCTTTCATTCAGAGAGGACAAATGTCTTTCGCAGTTAGAAATTGGAGCTTATTGTATGACAACGCCTCTTCCAAAGGTGAACGAAATTGAACGTAAATGGTATGTTGTAGATGCTAGTGATAAGGTCCTGGGCCGATTGGCAACTCAAATTGCCACAAAACTGAGGGGTAAGCACAAACCTATTTTCACTCCTCATCTGGATACTGGTGACTTTATTATAGTAGTAAATGCGGACAAGATCAGGCTTACCGGGGAAAAACTGGATAAAAAATTATATTACAGGCATTCAGGCTATCTTGGAAGCATGAAGGCGGTTACTGCTCGCAAATTATTGGAGACAAAGCCGGAAAAGGTTATTCAACTGGCAGTTAAGCGCATGTTACCCAAAAATCGNAGGCTTACCGGGGAAAAACTGGATAAAAAATTATATTACAGGCATTCAGGCTATCTTGGAAGCATGAAGGCGGTTACTGCTCGCAAATTATTGGAGACAAAGCCGGAAAAGGTTATTCAACTGGCGGTTAAACGCATGTTACCCAAAAACCGCCTGGGGCGCAGCCAGCTCAAGAAACTCAAAATCTATGCCGGCCCACAGCATCCACATCAGGCCCAGATTCCTGAACAGCTTCAGCTAACCACCTAAACTAACGACCCCTTTAAGGATATCGGCAATATGGAACAGACACGCCACTATGCCACCGGCAAAAGAAAGACTGCTGTAGCCCGCGTATGGATATACCCTGGTGAAGGTAGAATGACGGCTAACGACAAACCCTTTGATGAGTACTTTGATGTAGATACTGCCCGTCTTCTTACAGAACAGCCCTTTGCTATTACAAATACGCTCGGCAAATTCGATGCCATGATCAAAGTCAAGGGTGGCGGGAAAAGCAGCCAGTCCGAGGCAGTCCGCCATGGTATAGCCTGTGCGCTCCTACTGGTCGATGAAGGACATCGAATTCCCTTAAAGAAGGCAGGTCTCCTTTCCAGGGACGCCAGAAAAAAAGAGCGCAAAAAATATGGACTCGCAGGGGCCAGAAAACGTTATCAGTATTCCAAGCGCTAGACTCATTGGATGGAAATATTTTTTAAAGGGAAGGGTCTCCTTCCCTTTTTTTATGAAGCGCTAAAGCTAATAATTATTCAGTCCTTGCCAAGGAGTGCGAGCGGTTACCACTAATGTTACGCATAGCAATAGTAGGAGNATCGAATTCCCTTAAAGAAGGCAGGTCTCCTTTCCAGGGACGCCAGAAAAAAAGAGCGCAAAAAATATGGACTCGCAGGGGCCAGAAAACGTTATCAGTATTCCAAGCGCTAGACTCATGGGAAAAGTTTAGGCACTTATCCCGAAACAATGTTACGCATAGCAATAGTAGGAGGGTCTGGTTATACTGGAATTGAACTCCTGCGTATCCTGAAACTCCACCCACAGGCAAACGTAGTTGCAGTGACCTCACGAAAATATGCAGGCCATCCTGTGGAGGAGGTCTTTCCCTCACTGCATGGCTACAATGATCTTCTTTTTACAGAGCCTGATGTTACTCACCTGAGCAAAACTGCCGAATGGATATTTACAGCAGTCCCACATAAGGCTGCTATGTCAGTTGTTCCGCAATTTTTTGACGCAGGATGCAGGATCATAGATCTCTCAGCTGATTTTCGCCTGAGGGATCGCCGGACCTATGAAATCTGGTATCAGGCCCATACTGCCCCTGAACAGCTTGATAAGGCAGTATACGGACTGCCTGAAATCTACAGAAAAAATATCGCATCAGCGCAACTTGTAGCAAACCCCGGCTGCTACCCAACCAGTGCGATCCTCCCTCTTGTCCCCTTGCTTCATTCGGGAATAATCAGCTCTCAAGGAATAATAGCAGATTCGAAATCCGGAGTCAGCGGGGCCGGCCGAAGCCTCTCCCTGGGGACCCTTTACTGTGAAGTCAATGAGGCACTCAAGGCATATAAAGTGGCTGAGCACCGTCACATGCCTGAAATAGAACAAGAGCTCTCCGTAGCAGCAGGCAAACCCGTGGCCATGACCTTTATCCCGCATCTGGTTCCCATGACCCGGGGTATCCTCACCACGACCTATGCCCAACTTACTGAGGAAATATCCACTGACAAGGTCCTTGTTGCCATAAAAGAATTCTACAAAGATTCTCCCTTTGTACGTGTACTTCCGGAAGGCACTTTCCCCGACATATCCTATGTGAGGGGAAGCAACTTTTGCGATATCGGAGCAAAGGTAGACGGGCGCACCAATACACTTATACTTATATCCGCCATAGATAATCTGGTAAAAGGTGCCTCAGGACAGGCTGTCCAGAACCTCAATATAATGGCCGGTCTGGACGAATCTCTGGGCCTGGACACAATACCACTCTGTCCTTAGACCATGGACCCTTCAGACCAATCCCGCCCTCCATCCAGAAACATAAAGCTTACCATCCAATACAACGGGACAAAGTATCATGGCTGGCAAAAGCAGATCGGTCAGATAAGCATTCAAGGAATCATCGAAGCTGCCCTGGAAAAGATGACAGGTGAGCAGGTCTGCCTGATCGGCTCCGGTAGAACTGATGCCGGGGTACACGCCCTGGCCCAGGTAGCAAATTTTCATACTGATTCGAAAATACCCCTTGAAGGATTTCTAAAGGGTCTGAACAGTCTATTGCCGGAGGATATAGCTATACTGGCCACATCCGAGGCTTCCCCTGACTTTCACTCAATCCGGGACTCAATCTGTAAAATATACTGTTATCACATCCTGGTTTCAGATACCAAGATTCCTTTTTGGAATAAAAGGGCATGGTTGCTAAACCGGTCGCTGGACATCCATTCCATGGAAACGGCATTCCTCCCACTCATAGGCACCCATGACTTCAGTGCCTTTAAGGCCAGCGGAAGCAACGCAAAGACAGGTATCCGCACCATATACTTATGTGAAATCAGGCCGATAACCCGGGAAATATTCCCTCCATCCGGAGGACTGCACTATATGTTTACTATTGCTGCTAACGGTTTCCTCCGTTATATGGTCAGGAATATTGTGGGGCTTTTGGTGCAAATCGGCCTTGGAATAAGNGGCACCCATGACTTCAGTGCCTTTAAGGCCAGCGGAAGCAACGCAAAGACAGGTATCCGCACCATATACTTATGTGAAATCAGGCCGATAACCCGGGAAATATTCCCTCCATCCGGAGGACTGCACTATATGTTTACTATTGCCGCTGACGGTTTCCTCCGTTATATGGTCAGGAATATTGTGGGGCTTTTGGTGCAAATCGGTCTTGGAACAAGATCTTATGAAGATATGGCCATTGTGATTGCCTCTAAGGATCGTTCTTCAGCAGGTCCCACCGCCCCACCACAGGGTCTATATCTGAAACAAGTTTATTATGATACATCCGAAATTCCGTTCATTATTAATGATCATCGAAAGGAGTAACAATAAATGTCCTGGACGTTACCACTTGCAGAACGTGTACGAAATCTCAAGCCGTCACCCACACTTGCAGTAGACACAAAGGCCAAGACTCTTAAAGCACAAGGAGTCGACATAATAAATCTGTCAGCAGGAGAACCGGATTTTGATACTCCTGAGCATATAAAAGAAGCTGCTATAAAGGCCATCCGGGATGGATTCACAAAATATACGCCGGTAGGTGGTATTCCTGAGCTGAAGGAGGCTATAGCGGCCAAGATAGAACAGGACTATAGCCTGATATACAGGCCTGAACAAATCATGGTCTCAACCGGAGGAAAACAGGTCCTGTACAATGTAGCTCAGGCCATTCTGGACCCAGGGGACGAAGTCATAATTCCAGTGCCCTACTGGGTCTCTTATCCTGCAATGGTTGAGCTTGCAGGAGGCAAGGTTAAGTTCCTTCCAAGCGACCCTGACAAGGACTTTGCCCTGGACCTGGCGGCACTGGGTTCCATGTTAACATCCAAAACCAAGGCCATAATCCTTAACAGCCCCTCAAATCCCACCGGTGCTGTCTATAGCAGAGACGACCTTAAGACAGTAGCTGAGCTGGCAGTTGAACATAATTTTGTAGTAATCACTGACGACATCTATGATCAAATCCGCTTTGGCAACGAAGGCCCGGAGAATATTGCCTCTGTAGTCCCTGAGGCACAGGATCACGTGGTGGTGGTAAACGGTGTGTCAAAGACGTATGCCATGACCGGCTGGCGCATAGGATATCTAGCAGGTCCGGAGGCTGTAGTAAAGGCGGCAACCAAGATACAGAGCCAGAGCACTTCCAATCCCAACTCAATAGCCCAAAAGGCCACCTTAGCCGCACTGACCGGCCCCCAAGACGGGGTGTTGAAGATGAAAGAGGCCTTTCTCGAAAGAAAAAACTACATTATGGAAAGACTCAGGGCCATTCCGGGAATATCGTGTGTAGAACCCAAAGGGGCCTTTTACGTATTCCCGGATCTTTCATTTTATTATGGGAAAGAGGCATCAGGCCAAAAAATCAATGATTCGCTGGACATGGCTGACTACCTGCTGGAAGAGGCCCGAATTGCCGGAGTACCGGGCGTTGCCTTTGGAGACGACCGCTTTATGCGATTCTCCTATGCTACAGACCTTAGCATAATCCAGGAGGGGATGGACAGGCTGAGCGCTGCTCTCAGTAATCTCAAGTAAGATAACCGGCAAAACTGCAGCTATTGTTCTGTGACCAAGGCCAATGACATAAGAATGCAGTTCAGAATTCACGAATCAACGGCTTAGATTTTCAGTAAACCCTGAACCTTGAACCCANATGCAGTTCAGAATTCACGAATCAACGGCTTAGATTTTCAGTAAACCCTGAACCTTTGAACCCTGAACCTTGCACCCATCGGTTACAAAATAGCTTTGGCTTTAATACCCTCTTGAAGCTCGCTTTGCCGCCTTGAGAGGATTGACCTTCCTGCCGGCAGCGTCTTTTGGGACTTCCTTCTTCACATGGGTTGCAAAGTTGCAGATACCCTTTCGCCACTTCATTGCCGGATGCGGGTAAACCGAACAAAAATTGCCCGTATCATAGTTTATAACTCTTGCGCAGCCCTCACACTGCTCAACTATTTCAAAGCAGGCCCCGCCCAAATACTTGCAACCATTTTGGCTCATAAACTTGCACTGGGCCCCTGGCTTATTTGTAATACATTCCATAACTCATTCCCTCTAATACACAGAAATAAAAACTCCACCAAACAACTCCATTCAACCTATTTTGAGCGGTTAGCCTTTAGCGGTTAGCTATTAGTTTAATGATTACAGGATGTTCTGCTATTACAAACTTTCACCCGTTGGGTGTTATTTCTAATTAACGTAATACCTTGATTTTTCAAAGCTAAACGCTAATGGCTAACAGCTAATCGCTCAATTCAGGTTCAAGTGAGGCTGTTTACTCCAAATTCAGTGAATTGGCAAGATAACAAACAAGCAGGGCGAGACAATTTCCTGTATGATCCTAAGATGAGCTTAGAAAACATTAAAGAATTAATCCAAGAATCAAATAATATCACTATCCTTACCGGAGCGGGGATGTCTACTGAATCCGGAATATCTGATTTTAGAAGTCCGGGAGGTGTCTGGAGCAAATATAAAACTGTTACGATCCAGGAATTTATCAGTGATAGAGAAAAACGAATATATTATTGGAAATACAAAAGTGAAACTATACCCTCGATGCTTAAGGCAAAACCAAACCATGCTCACTTGGCAATTGGTAAATTAGATCAACAAGGAAAACTCTTTTGGCTGCTGACTCAAAATATTGACGGACTGCACGAAGAGGGAGGAGTAGACAAAAAAAGAATTGTCAGGCTCCATGGAACTAACAGAGAGGCAATTTGTTTATCCTGTAATAGAGTTATTGACATTAAACCTGTACTTGAAAGGATTGATATGGGTGAAGTTGAACCGAAATGTGAGAAATGCGGGGGACTCCTTAAACCAAATACCGTATCCTTTGGTCAGGGTCTAAATCCTGAGCATCTGGTAATTGCAGAAAAGGCTTCGAGAGAGTGTGATTTATTTATGGCACTGGGGACCTCGCTTCAAGTATTTCCAGCCAATTCTTTTGTTGATGTTGCTTATTCAAATGGAAAGCCTGTTATAATTGTCAACAGAGATCCTACTCCGTATGATGACCTTGCCAAATATCGTTTATCTGAATCTTTGGCTAAAATTTTACCAATGATTGTTTAGCGTTCAGGGGTTCAAAGGTAACCCTGAACCCTGAACCTGTGAACGTCTGCTGATTATTTAGGCCTCTATTTCTGCATAGAGCTGACCGCAGGCGGCGGATATGTCTTGCCCCTTGCTCTTTCTAATGATGGCAGTGTAGTCANTGATTATTTAGGCCTCTATTTCTGCATAGAGCTGACCGCAGGCGGCGGATATGTCTCGCCCCTTGCTCTTTCTTGTGATGGCAGTGTAGTTGNGGAAAGCCTGTTATAATTGTCAACAGAGATCCTACTCCGTATGATGACCTTGCCAAATATCGTTTATCTGAATCTTTGGCTAAAATTTTACCAATGATTATTTAGGCCTCTATTTCTGCATAGAGCTGACCGCAGGCGGCGGATATGTCTTGCCCCTTGCTCTTTCTAATGATGGCAGTGTAGTCAGCCTCTTTGAGTACTTGCTGGAATGCCAGAACCTGTTCGTGGACAGGGCGTTTGAAGGGAATATCACTGCTTTCGTTGTAAGGTATCAAGTTGATTTTTGAAGGGATTCCTTTGAGAAGTTTTGCAAGCGAAATTGCCTGTTCGACGCTGTCATTCACACCGGCAAGGAGGAGATATTCAAAAGTAATTCGCCTTCTGCGGGAAAGCCGATAATTTCTACATGCCTCAATGAGCTGTGGAAGGGGATAGCGCCTGTTAATGGGCATTATCTTATCCCGGGTTTCATCATCAGGGGCATTCAGGGAGATCGCAAGGCCTACATCTGTGTCTTGACCAAGACGCAATATCTCAGGAATCAGACCACAGGTGGATACGGTCATCCTGCGCAATGAGAAGTTAAGTCCAAGGTCATCAGTTAGTATGTAAATGGATTTTAAGACATTCCCGTAGTTTGCAAGTGGCTCTCCCATCCCCATGAATACGAGATTTCTGAGCTGTTCCCTTTCTCCAATATGTTCTAGTGCGGCGAGTACCTGCCCCACGATCTCTGAAGAAATAAGGTGACGACGAAAACCCATCCTGGCAGTATGACAAAACCTGCACCCCATAGCACACCCGACCTGGCTGGATATGCAGAGGGTCTTGTGGCCCCGTTCAGGGATCACGACGCTTTCTACCACTAAACCATCCGGCAGTCTCCATGCCAGTTTGCTTGTGCCATCAACAGAACGTTGGTCTGCCACAAGCTTGAGGTTGGTAAGCAGGCCCTTTTGGGCAGCCTTTCCCCTCAGGGCCTTGGGAAAGTCGGTCATTTGGGAGAAGTCCCGGAACCCGGGCTTCCAAAGCCAGCTAAAGAGCTGCCGGCCTCTAAAGGCCGGCAGGCCCAGATCTCTTGCCCATATTTCAAGGTCGCTTCGACTAAGACTGCGAAAGTCGATCACGACAGCTCTTCCAGAAGCCTCCTGGCATCTTCAATCTCTGGGAATTCCTCTTTTGTATTAATTGCCTTTTGAAGCTCCTCTTTTGCGGCATCGACCTTTTTCATCCCCTTTAAAGCCACGGCCATGTGATAGCGGATGGTAGGCTGATTCGGCCACTTCTGAATGGCTTCTTCAAAGTTCGACATGGCAAGCTCGTAGCTCCCCTTCTTCGTAAGTATCCAACCAACAGTATCCAGTATAGCCGGTTGTTCAGGGGCTGCCGCCTTGGCTTTCTGTGCATAGATAAAGGCCTTGTCCAGATCGTGCTTTTTTTCCGCCAGCAGCCATGCCAGATTATTTGCAGCCGGCGCAAAATCCCGTTTTATTTCCAGGGCCCGCAGATACGCCTCCTCTGCTTTATCATAATGCCCTAGCTGTTCTTCCACGGTGCCTATAGCCATGTAAGCACTTACAAGATCAGGATTCTTTTCCAGCAGAATCCTGTACTGGGCAATAGCTTCCTCTGCCTTGTTTGTTGATATATAAATCTTTGCCAGAGAGACATATGGCCCTATGAGATCAGGATTCAACTCCATGGCATCTTTAAAAGCGGCTTCCGCCTGATCTACACGCCCTGTCTGCAAAAGCNAGCCATGTAAGCACTTACAAGATCAGGATTCTTTTCCAGCAAAATCCTGTACTGGGAAATAGCTTTCTCTGCCTTGTCTGTTGATATATAAATCTTTGCCAGAGAGACATAAGGCCCTATAAGATCAGGATTCAACTCCACGGCATCTTTAAAAGCGGCTTCCGCCTGATCTACACGCCCGGTCTGCAGAAGTNTACAAGATCAGGATTCTTTTCCACCAGAATCCTGTACTGGGCAATAGCTTCCTCTGCCTTGTTTGTTGATATATAAATCTTTGCCAGAGAGACATATGGCCCTATGAGATCAGGATTCAACTCCATGGCATCTTTAAAAGCGGCTTCCGCCTGATCTACACGCCCTGTCTGCAAAAGCAGTCTTCCCTGAACCATGGCTATTGCCGCGTTATCCGGCTGCTTTTTCCTCATTTCATCGCAAAGATCGAGTGCCTTATCCGGCTGTTCTTCGTATAAATATAGCGCCACCAGAGACGTCAGCGCAGGAAGGTGCCCTGGATTTTCCGATAACAATCCCCTGAAAGACTCTTTTGCCTTTTCAATCTCCTTTTGCGCCATATATGTTCTGCCCAGGAGATAGCGGGCGGACACGTCATCCGGAGATGCCTTAAGAGCCCTGTGCAGGTCTTTTTCAGCGGTCTTTAAATCCTTGTTCATCAAGGCAGCAGAAGCATGGAGAATCAGGGCCTTTGGTTCATCTGGAATGCGCGCTAATATCAGCTCAGTCTGCTCTGTGACTATTTCAGGTTTGCGCTCTCTCAGGGCCACTTCAGCAAGCAACAATCTGGCCTTTAAAAACCCTGGTTGTCTTGAGACCAGCTTTTGCAGATCATCTTCTGCTTTGGTAAGCTCACCTGTGCTCAGATATGCAAGCCCTCTGAAGTACAGTGCCTCCGGGTTTCCAGGCTGCCGGTCAAGGATTTTGCCCAGCAACTCAATTGCAGTCTTTAAATCTTTGTCTTTCAGGGCAAGTTTTGCCTTTATCAGCAGGGCAACTGGATTGATAGAATTCTTTTTTAACGCTTCCTCAGCCAGGGATCCGGCCTCCTCAAATTTTCCTTGATCATATTTGAGGTCAGCTAATCTTGCCATTATGTTTGCATTGTCCGGAGATAACTTGAGTGCCTTCTCAAGTGTAATCACGGCCTCGTCTTTATGCCCCTTCTTGACCTGGAGCTCGGAAAAGGCCAACAGAGGGGATGTTGCCTCGGGGAAAAGGTCTATTGCCTGTTGAAGTGTTGATTCCGCCTCTGCATCTCGGCCGTTTCGCACGTAGAAGCCGGCCATTATCAACAGGGCATCCACATCATCAGGATTTTCTCCAATAATAATCTTAATCTCTTGTTCTGCCTTTTTTTCCTGTCCTGTGGATTCATAGAGTGAAGACAGGGCAAGCCTCGATTGCGCCCGGCCCTTTCCCTTCTCGCTGACAGATATGGCCTTTTTCAGAAAAAGCTCTGCCTGATTCAGGTCCTTTTTTTGGGAGTATGCCCTTGCCAGGGCCATATAGACCTTGCTGTTATCAGGTGCCTGGTCCTCTGCTTTTCTGAAGACGGAAATGGCATCATCAAGCTTCTCTTGGTGAAGTAATAACGCTCCTTTTAACAATAAAGCATCAACATTTGACGGATCCTTGGAAAGCAGCACTTCCACATGCTTTTCCGCCTCGTCGATCTTCTTTGAAAGGAAAAACATCTGGACGAGCTTCAGGCGGGCATCGGCATTGTCCGGGTCTACATCCACGGTCTTTTGAAGCTCGGAAAAGGCATCTCGCAGACTTCCAATCTTCAAATAAGCCAAGGCCATTTGGTAATGACCAGGACCATACTTGGGATCAATCTGAACTACATTCTTGAACTCGATTACCGCTTCTTTGTATTTTTCCTCCTGGAAATAGTTCATCCCTCTTTCAAAATGTTTGGCCTTGTTTTCTTCAGGAGTACTGCAGGCAGGAAAAATCCCAACAAATATAATAAGGACCAGAAAAAAACTTAATGTCTTCCATTTTCGCATGGTTCTCCTCCTAACAGGGCCATCTACTCATTTTTCAGGGAAGATTGCCCGGTAGATTCCAGTACACTTAACCAAAAGTTGCTGTTCAGATTAACACGTTTGCTTTGCTTGATGGCAGAGACCAGGGGAACATGTACATAGCGGTCATTCCATAGACTCACCATCATGGCGGTTTTGCCCGCCATTGCGGCATGAACGGCATTTTGCCCGAGATTTGCACAGTAGAGACGATCGTCAACGTTTGCAGGCACGCTACGAATTATGTAGCTAGGATCTATATAACGGACAAAGGCCGTCATGCCAATCTCATTGAAGTATTCTCTAAAGGTATCCCGGAGAAAGATGCCTATGTCTCCCGGCTTGATATTGCCTGATGGATCCCGTATCACTTTGTCCCCGGTTATATACCGCTGACCCGCACCTTCAGACACAACCACCACTGCATGACCACGATCCCTGAGCCTGTGCTCAAGGGCCTTTAACAGACCATTTTCTCCTTCCAGGTCAAAATCACTTTCAGGTATCAGGCAGAAGTTGACCTCTCTTAAAGCGTTTGTTGCGGCAGATGCAATGGAGCCTGAATATCTCCCCATGACCTTGACCAGGCCTACACCATTAGGTGCCCCAATAGCCTCGACATGGGCACACCTTATGGACTGACTGGCCATTTCAACTGCAGTATCGAAACCAAAGGTCTTAGAGACAAGATAAATGTCATTGTCTATGGTCTTTGGTATGGCAACAACAGCTATTTTGAGATCACGCTTATTGATTTCATCGACAATTTTGACTCCTGCCCTGAATGTTCCATCACCTCCAATAATAAACAATATGGATACGTTCATACGTACGAGTGCATCCACTATGCCGTCTATGGGTTGGTGTCCTCTGGAAGAGGCAAGGATTGTCCCTCCATACTCATGTATACGATTTACTGCTTTGAGAGATAAATCCATTACAGGAAGACCGTACTCTGGAATAAAGCCCCTCAGTCCATAACGTATGCCAAGGACGGATTGGGCTCCATAACCATAGTGGAGAGCAAGTACAATGGCCCTGATCACATCGTTTATTCCGGGGCAAAGTCCGCCACAGGTTACAATGGCGGAGCGTACTTTAGTGGGGTCAAAATAAATTTTTTGACGGGGCCCGGCGAGTTCGAATGAAAGAGGTTCCGAGCCCTCTTTGAATATTTTTTCCAGTGATTCATGCGAAACTCTGACAAGCACACGATCCTGGTCAGATACAAAACAGGGGTAGTTCTTCTTAAGCAGAGGAGATTGAACGCTTGGATCTCCCAGGGCTTCTATGGCAGTTTCAATTTCTGCATCCGGGCCGACTTCATCAATTAAATATGGACTATCTTCTGCAATAGCGGGTTGGCTGTTTTCAGGCATTGCGGATTCTCCGATAATTTAGTCTTTTGAGACTCTACATTTCGCGATTTTCATAAAATAACTGTATCTATATTCTGAAAGCCATGTCAATGTAAAGGGTCTTGCTTTATACTTCGGCTTATGAACCTAAATTATGTAATTATATAATCTGAAACGAAAAACCATAATTAGAGGAAACCTTTTCAGAATGAGTGTAACTATAGGCGTTTTTGACTCAGGTATTGGTGGGCTCACAGTAGTCCGTGAGATCAAACAGTTATTGCCAACCCAGCCCCTTATCTATTTTGGAGACACTGCGCGGACCCCCTATGGGACCAAAAGTCCGGAAACAATTATTCAATATGCCAGGGAAGATACCAGATTCCTGCTGGAGCACGGAGCCGGCATATTAGTAATCGCCTGCCACAGCGCAGCCAGTACTGCCACATCAACCTTAAAGCAGGAATTTACTGAACCAATATTTGAAGTCGTAACCCCCTCTATAGAACAGGCATTGGCCCTTACCAGACGAAAAATAATCGGCTTAATAGGTACAAGGGCTACAGTGACAAGCGGTGTATACGAAAAAGCGATCCATGCACGTCTGTCCGATACAAAGGTATACAGCCAAGCATGTCCTCTTCTGGTGCCCTTGGTGGAGGAAGGATGGCTCAAGGCCAAGGAAAGTCGCATGATAGTTAAAAAGTATCTCAGGCCTTTAAAAAACCGGCAGATAGATACCCTGATCCTCGGATGTACCCATTATCCACTTCTTAAACAAATAATCCAGGAAAAAATTGGAAAGAAGGTGAAAATAGTAGACCCTTCTGCTGAAATAGCACGTGCAGTTTATTCATATCTTGAGGCCAAAAATCAACTGTCTGAGAAATCACATGGCCGGGAAGATCGTTTTTTTGTCTCTGACCTCACTCCAACGACTCAGGAGGTAGTCCAATGTTTTTTAGGCAACCGGGTCCGGCTTGAGAAGGCATCATTGCCCGTCACACCCCAACCTTGACCCTGTATTTTACCTTTACCTCGCCGTCCTTGGGGACCGTCACATCGAACCTTATTGTAAAGGCATCGACCTTCTTATAAGGGTAATTGTTGCTGATTACCACCCAGTTCCCAAATAATGGTTCCACTACGCCCACGGTAATATCTTCTTCTTTATGATTTCTCAGTGTTATCTCCCACTCAGATTCATAAAGCCTTGTGGTAATCTGTCTGTAGTCTGTCTGGATCCTCTCTGCTACCACATCGAACGTCTCACCAACTTTCAGCCTCACTTCCTCATCTTTTGGAGTATGTTCTATTCTGTCTTCGCCTATAAACTGCAGGCTTTTATCAGAATCCTGCTTGTACAAGCGCATAACCCCTGCCGGTAGAGGCATGCCAAGACTATTGTCTTGTGAATTCTTGAATTTGACATAGACATTCACAGGCTGTTTTGGGTTTTGGTCCCTGTAACGTCTGGTAAAGTAGCTTTTCATCCCGTAGACAAGCAGCTCTTTCTGAATCCGCGCATCAATGGCTTCAAGCAAACTGACCTGTTTTGTCTGGTTGTCCTTGATTGTGGTTTTTCTCTGCAAGTCATATATATGATATTCAAAGAAGGCCTTTTCCTCAAATTGCGGGGCCCCGGCTTCTTTGCTCATCGCCATGGCATAGACCCTGTCATCGTGAATTCCTTCCTTGACCCGATGTACTTCGCCAGCTACCAGTTTTAGAGCGGCATTCTTGTAAGTTGCACCACTTCTGTTGTCCAGGCTCACCCAACCGGATATATCCGCGGATGTGTCGTCCTTGTTCAGGACAACAATGTAATCCGCCTTCCAGGTAATATTATTGGTAAGATAAGAGACCTCCAGCTCGTGGGTCTTTTTGCTCTTGTTGTTATAAAGCCATGTGAGAGTCGGTTTTGCTATAAGGTTTTCAGGTATTTCAGGAAGGATCTTGTAGCCGGGATGTCCCAGATATATCTCATCGTTTATCTTGTAGATCTGCCCCTGGTTATTACTTAACAAAGTTGCTTCCACGACTTCCTTTCTGTCCTGGAACTCGTTCCAATCCATCAGCTTTATCTTTTTCCCCACATACTTATCAAGGAGCTTATCGGCATTCATAAGATCATATTCGTAATTCTGTTCAAGAACGCTGAAGTCATCCGGGCGATTCAGTGACTTTGCGTGAACGGTTACAGGCATGATGTGGGAAGCAACATCCATGAATCTCAGCTCCCCTTCACCCATAGGAAGCGCGACCTTGCGCGTATCCTTTATGAGGCCGAGGTTGCTGTTATACACTGTGACATAAACGGCTACCTGGTCATCAACCGTACTTTTTAATACTGTCTGGCCTGCTGCTGCTACTACTGATAAAACAAGCAGGATCACCGGGCAAAAAATGCAAGATATTGCTTTCATGGCTCCTCCCTCTGTCAAATCTCGATAGCTCAGGGATTGCCCCCATAAGCGCTAACTTAGGACCCGCAAACCCTGAACCTCTGAACCCGTAAACGGTTACGCAATTTGTTTTAAACAAGATATGGCAAAAACCAGTGGTGTGTCAAGCCGCAAGTCGGCTTTTCATTCCGGAGACAATAGCCTGACATATCAGAATACGGTCAAAGGGATGAGGCCCCAAAAGGCCTTTTTGTTTATTTGAGATATTCTACGTATTTGGGTGCCAATTTGATCAAAACAGTTTATCTCCCGACTCGCAATAATATTACATCTTAATTATTGACTTTGCTTTAAAGTAATATATACTTTGATACGCTAAGTTATTATATTATTTAAGGTCTAATTAAATATGTTTATGTTATCAAAGAAGAAGTCTAATAAGACAATAACGTGTAATGATTGTAAGTTTTTCAATAATGATCCAAAAATATTAGAGTCTTTATTCCCTGGTATACTTATACTTTCTTCTTTTCATTCATCATCCATGGGTGATGCCGGTATATGTGAATATCATGATTTATTCCTTTTACCCGGCAGAATATGTGAGCAATTCAAAAGCAAAAGAGTTCAAGCTTTATTGGATACTTCCAATTCTCACATTAATTCGCCCCACCCGTTCATTAGAGATAGACAACAGGGCCTGTCCTCTATAAAATCAATCAAGGAACCTCATGCATCATCTCAAAAACCGGATTCCGGTTCCGGCTATGCTTAAATTGTGGCACTTGTGAGTTACATGGATATTTTATGGCAAGAGACTGAATATAAGGGATCATTATCGAAAAGTGGTGTTGGCTTTGCGGTAGCGTTTTTTTGGTTGGCATATCTAGTTATGAAGAGCAATTTTCACAACTAACCCCAAGGGCTTGGAAGCAAAGGGAGGAGGAATAGCTAAATGAAGAAATGGTACAGTGTTGTTGTTTTGTGTGCGTTTTTTTTGTTCGGTGGTGTGGTTAACAGCTTTGCCGAGCTGACGGCTGAGGAATTGCTTCAAGTGCTTATTGAAAAAGGAATAATTACTGAGGATGATATTATTAAGATAAAGGAGGGACGGATAGAGGAAATCGATGAAGAGTGGAAGCCGTCTCCTCAAGAAAAGGAGTTTGTTGTTAAAAGCGCCCGCAAACCTATAAGTGTCAATTTTAAGGGACGTGTACAGGCACGATACACTCATATTGAAAATGGCGATCTAGATGAAGTGACTCATCAGAATGCATTTGACGACTCTGAATTCGA
>NKAJ01002103.1_pt1 | contig 21656 bp, 30 predicted proteins | sample 1556001 | NCBI WGS metagenome assembly NKAJ01 (sample SAMN06204642, study PRJNA360343) | marine sediment metagenome | isolation source: Jiulong cold seep at northern South China Sea | place: China: South China Sea, Jiulong cold seep | collected 2013-06 | reverse complement strand
TTCCCGGATCGCTCTCCTGAATTATCTTGATGGGGAAAAGAGATATATTCTGGCTCCTTTGGGACTCAAAGTCGGCGAATTCGTTATTTCTGACGACGTAGCGGACGTACACCCTGGGAATTGCATGCCCTTAAAGAATATTCCCTTGGGTACTCAGGTCCATAACGTTGAGTTGCGCCCGGGTAAGGGAGGACAGATAGTAAGGAGTGCCGGTGGTTCAGCTCAGGTAATGGCCAAGGAAGGCAAATACGTACAATTGCGCCTTCCAAGTGGAGAAGTAAGAATGTTTCTTAATACCTGCAGGGCTACTGTTGGTCAGGTAGGAAATCTCGATCATGAAAATGTTAAACTGGGTAAGGCCGGCAGGAGCCGGTGGCTCGGGAGACGTCCGAGTGTGCGTGGAGTAGCCATGAATCCCGTTGACCATCCCATGGGTGGTGGCGAAGGGAAGTCTTCCGGCGGCAGACATCCTTGCAGTCCATGGGGAATGCCGGCAAAGGGATATCGCACAAGAAAAAAGAACAAGCCCAGCGATGCCTTCATAGTACGAAACAGGCATAAAAAGAAGTGATCTTAGGAAAATTTAGAGATTACGAATTTAGGGATTTAAGGTATTCTATTTATTTTAATTCCTCAATTCTTTAATTTTATCCGCAGATTACACAGATTAGGGAAATAGGAGAAAACAGGTGCCAAGGTCGGTAAAAAAAGGTCCTTTTGTTGATGATCACCTGATGAAAAAAGTGATTAAGGCCATTGAGACTAAAGACAGGCGTGTCATCAAGACCTGGTCTAGACGATCCATGGTTGTGCCTGACATGGTGGGGCTCACCTTTGCAGTGCACAATGGCAGGAAATTTATTCCTGTATTTATTACTGAAAATATGGTTGGGCACAAGCTTGGTGAGTTTTCGCCAACCCGCACCTATTATGGCCACGTTGCTGATAAAAAATCCAGGATTCGGAAAACGTAAGAGAGGGCATGGCACTAATGGAAGCCAGGGCAGTTGCCAAATACTTAAGGATTTCTCCGCAAAAGACTCGACTGGTTGCTGATGTGGTTCGTGGCAAGTCTGCGGGAGAGGCCTTGCAGATCCTCAGTTACATGCCCAAAAAGGGCGCAAGGATGATTAAAAAGGTGCTTGAATCAGCTTTGGCCAATGCTGATCAAAATCCAAATATCGATGTAGATATTCTGTACATAAAAAAAATTATGGTGGATCAAGGCCCTCAACTGAAGAGATNGTTCGCGGCAAATCTGTGGGAGATGCCTTGCAGATCCTCAGTTTCATGCCCAAAAAGGGCGCAAGGAGGATTAAAAAGGTACTTGAATCAGCTTTGGCCAATGCGGATCAAAATCCAAATATCGATGTGGATATTCTGTACATTAAAAAAATCNCCGCAAAAGACTCGACTGGTTGCTGATGTGGTTCGTGGCAAGTCTGCGGGAGAGGCCTTGCAGATCCTCAGTTACATGCCCAAAAAGGGCGCAAGGATGATTAAAAAGGTGCTTGAATCAGCTTTGGCCAATGCTGATCAAAATCCAAATATCGATGTAGATATTCTGTACATAAAAAAAATTATGGTGGATCAAGGCCCTCAACTGAAGAGATTTCATCCCAGGGCAATGGGCAGGGCCTACAGAATACAACATCGTTTCTCCCACATAACGATAGTATTGGATGAAGGATAAATTAATATGAATGGGAAAGTTAGGAGGATACCTTGGGTCAGAAAGTAAACCCAATCGGCCTCAGGCTAAAAATAACGCGTACATGGGACTCGCGCTGGTTTGCCGAGAAGGAGTATTCCGCCCTGATCCTTGAGGACTACAAGATCAGAAAATTCATTAAGAATAGGGTCTATCATGCGGGAATATCCAAGNATGGGCAGGGCCTACAGAATACAACATCGTTTCTCCCACATAACGATAGTATTGGACGAAGGATAAATTAATATGAATAGGAAAATCAGGAGGATACCTTGGGTCAGAAAGTAAACCCAATCGGCCTCAGGCTACAAATAACGCGCACATGGGACTCGCGTTGGTTTTCGGAAAAGGAGTATTCCGCCCTGATCCTTGAGGACTACAAGATCAGAAAATTTATTAAGAATAGGGTCTATCATGCGGGAATATCCAAAATTGAGATAGAAAGGGCTGCACAGAGATTACGCATCCGCATATTCACCGCGCGTCCCGGAATAATTATCGGTAAAAAAGGTGTGGAAATTGAGAGCCTGAAGCGGTCTTTGGAAAAGATAATCAAACGGCGGGTAATGGTTGACATCACAGAGGTCCGAAGACCGGAAATAGATGCACAACTGGTAGCTGAAAACGTTGCGGGTCAGCTTGTACGGCGCATTTCCTTCCGGAGAGCCATGAAGAGGGCTATCAGTATAGCACGCAAGTTTGGCGCGCAGGGTATAAGAATTGCGAGTGCCGGCCGTTTGGGTGGCGCTGAAATGTGCCGCACTGAGTGGTATCTCGATGGCAGAGTCCCGCTACACACCCTTCGGGCCGATATTGATTACGGCGTGGCTGAGGCAATGACCACATATGGGGTAATTGGTATCAAGGTATGGGTGTTCAAGGGAGAAGTCCTGCCTGACAAAGAGTCAGAAGTTGCGGCAATGGAAATATAGTTGACAATATTCGCCTGTTCCTGCTGGAGAGGAATAAATGCTTAGCCCAAAGAAAGTTAAATATCGCAAACAACAAAAAGGCCGTATAAAAGGCATGGCACAACGCGGAAACAGCCTGTCTTTTGGCGATTACGGCCTTAAGGCTATTGGCCGTGGCAGGATCACAGCCCAGCAGATAGAGGCCGCTCGGATTGCTATTACAAGGCGCGTCAAGCGTCGTGGAAAAATATGGATACGAATATTTCCGGACAAGCCTATCTCTAGTAAGCCTGCCGAGACCAGAATGGGTAAGGGTAAGGGCGCAGTGGATTCATGGGTGGCACTGATAAAGCCAGGCAGGATGCTTTATGAGATGGAGGGTGTAGATGAGGTTTCCGCCAGGGCGGCTCTGAGGCTGGCACAATATAAACTGCCCGTTCCTACTAAGATTATCGCTAGGAGTGAAATGCCATGAGCGTAGCTGATAAACTTAGGGAACTGAGCATAGAAGAAATTCAACAGAAAGAAAAGGACCTTCGACAGGAGCTTTTTAATCTTCGGTTTCAGCAAGCCACTCACCAATTGGAAAACATAATGAGGATTCGTACTGTGAGGCGTTCAATAGCAAGAGCTAAAACAGTACTTGCAGAGAAAGTTGTTGATTCTGAGGTCTAGTAATGGAGCAGGGCATGAATGCCGACAAGAAATCTCGTAGAACACTTATTGGCACTGTTGCCAGCGACAAGATGGACAAGACAGTGGTTGTTAAGGTTGTCCGGCGAGTACAGCATCCAATGTATGGGAAGTATATACAGCGGCAAAAGAAGTATATGGCTCATGATATAGAAAATAGCTGCAGAATAGGCGACAAAATTCTAATAGAAGAGTATCGTCCTCTGAGTCGACGCAAACGTTGGGTCGTTAAAGGGATTCTTGAAAAGGGTCTCTAGAACAGGAAAAGAAAGGGAAGGATCATATCATGATCCAGCAAGAAACATTATTAAATGTCGCCGATAATTCCGGTGCAAAACGCGTGTGTTGTATTCGGGTTTTGGGCGGAACCCGTAGGCGTGTTGCAAGTATAGGGGATACGGTAGTCGTTTCGGTCAAGGAGGCCATACCAAATTCCAAAGTAAAAAAAGGTGATGTGGTTAAAGCCGTTGTAGTACGGACCAAGAAGGAGATATCCAGAGTTGATGGTTCTTGGATACGGTTCGACGAGAACGCAGCGGTTTTGATAAATCAATCTGGAGAGCCGGTTGGTACTCGAATTTTCGGACCAGTGGCCAGGGAATTAAGGGCAAAGCGTTACATGAAGATAATATCGCTTGCACCCGAGGTACTTTAGTCCAAGGAGACCGGGTCAATGAAGACCGTAAAGACATATCTGAGAAAAAATGACCGGGTAATGGTTAAGACTGGCCGAGATAAGGGTAAGGTCGGCAAGATCCTCTCCATTTTGCCTGCAAAGGGAAGAGCACTTGTTGAGGGCGCACAGATAGTCAAACGCCATACAAAACCAGGTCCTGGTACAGGGGGCGGCATTTTAGAGAAGGAAGCATCCATCCACTTGTCTAATCTCATGCTAATTTGTCCCAAATGTACCGAGTCAGCGCGAATATCCAGGAAAACCCTGGGAGATGGCAATAAAGTCCGCGTCTGCAAGAAATGCGGAGAGGTCATTCCGACAGAAAAAAAGTAGGTCTTGTGGAGACATTTAGGCATGGTCCTCTTAGAAGAGAAATATAAGAAAGAATGTGTTCCGGAGTTAATGGAACATTTTGGATATAAGAATCCCCATCAGGTACCCAAAATCGAAAAAGTGATTTTGAATATGGGGCTTGGTGAGGCAATTGAAAATCCAAAAATTTTAGACTCTGCGGTTGAGGAATTAACCCTTATATCCGGACAAAAACCGGTAGTCACGAGGGCCAGGAAATCAATTGCAGCCTTTAAGTTAAGAGAAGGAATGCCCATAGGGTGTTGTGTGACCCTTAGAAGGCGACGAATGTATGATTTTCTTACAAAGTTTATTAACATTGCTATTCCCCGGATCAGAGACTTCAGGGGCGTATCGCCAAAGGCTTTTGATGGAAATGGTAATTACACCTTGGGCGTTAAGGAACAGATTATCTTTCCAGAGATCGACTATGACAAAATAGACAAGATCAAGGGAATGAATGTAACGATAGTTACGAGTGCAAAAACCGATGATGAATCTCGGTTNTTAAGGAACAGATTATTTTTCCAGAGATCGACTATGACAAAATAGACAAGATCAAGGGAATGAATGTGACGATAGTTACGAGTGCAAAAACCGATGATGAATCTCGGTATTTGTTGCACGTTTTAGGTATGCCGTTTCGTGGGTAGAGTTCATTGAGGAGAGACCTTTGGCTAAAAAGGCGTTGATAAATAAGGCACAGAGGAAACCCAAGTTTGGTGTCAGAAAATATAATAGATGTCCGGTTTGTGGCCGTCCACGTGCCTTTATCAGAAAATTTGGCTTATGCAGAATATGTTTCAGAAAAATGGCATCCCAGGGGGTAATTCCCGGGGTAACCAAAGCCAGCTGGTAGCTGTAAAACTCCATATATTTGGGAGAGCTTGAATATGTCTATGACTGATCCTATAGCGGACATGCTTACACGGCTCAGAAATGCCAATAAAGCAAGGCATGACAGGGTTGATATTCCTTCCTCTAATTTGAAGGTGGAAATTGCGAAAATACTTAAGAAAGAAGGCTATGTAAGCAACTTTCGTACTTTCAAGGACAGACGGCAGAAAATTCTTCGTTTGTTTCTCAGATACTCTGATGGGCAGCCTATTGTTCTCGGATTAAAGCGAATAAGCACTCCTGGATGCCGGGTATATTGTAAAAAAGGCACAATTCCAAAGATAAGATCTGGGCTTGGCACAGCACTGATTTCTACATCAAGGGGCATCATGACTGATGTCGAGGCCAGGCAAAATAACGTAGGCGGAGAAGTTATCTGCGCCATTTGGTAATCTGGAGCTTTTTCATGTCTCGAATCGGTAAAAGACCCATAGACGTCCCTTCAGGGGCCAAGGTCACCATAGATGGACGTATTATTACTGTTCAGGGTCCCAAAGGTGCCTTGAGCAGGGAAATTCATCCCTTGGCAAGTGTTGAAAAAGATGGTGAACACCTGATAGTCAGAAGAGCTGATGATACAAAGCAGGGTCGCTCAATACATGGGTTGTTCCGAACACTTATAAACAACATGGTAGTCGGGGTCACAAAAGGATTTACGCGTGAGCTTCTGGTAATAGGAGTCGGTTACAAAATTGAGGAGAAGGAGAATGAGCTGATTTTTCACGTTGGCTATTCTCATCCAATAGAGTTTCCTCTTCCTGAAGGAATCAAGGCTCGGGTAGAGCGGCAAAAGGAAATTCGGGTAATCCTGGATGGATATGATAAGGAGCTTCTGGGACTTACGGCTTCGAGAATCCGGTCTCTTAGGCCACCAGAGCCTTATAAAGGCAAGGGAATCAGGTATGCGGATGAACAGATAATCCGCAAAGCTGGAAAGACTGCTGCACAGTAGTTNGGAATCAGGTATGCGGATGAACAGATAATCCGCAAAGCTGGAAAGACTGCTGCACAATAGTCATGGATTTTAGAATCATTAGCAATATTGCATATGGAAGTAATTATGGCAAAGACCAGCCCTAGGCTGAAGGCGCGTTTAAGGCGTAAACAGCACATACGAAAGCATATATCAGGGACGGCAGAGCGCCCGCGGATGGTAGTCTTTCGGAGCAGCAAACACATATACGCTCAGATTATCAATGATGAACAAGGTGTCACAATTGCGGCTGCTTCTTCGTTAACTCCTGAGATCAAAAGCAAGACAGGCGATCTTGAAGACAAAAAAGCTATGGCTAAAGAGGTCGGCCGGATTATTGCCCAAAGGGCTAAGGAAAAGGGTGTAAATACCATAGCATTTGATCGTGGTGGATATCTTTATCACGGCCGAATCAAGGCTCTTGCTGATGCGGCCAGAAAAGTCGGCCTTGATTTCTGAATTCTAATAGTTAGCTGCTGTAAGGGGGTGGCGTTGCAGGGAAAACATATAGATAATGAACAAGAACTGATAGAAAAAGTAGTCTATATTAACCGGGTGGCTAAGGTAGTCAAAGGTGGAAGACGCTTTAGCTTCAGTGCTCTTTCGGTGGTAGGTGATGGGGCCGGCAAAGTTGGTTTTGCCATGGGAAAGGCCAGAGAAGTTCCTGAGGCCCTCAGAAAAGCCCGCGAGAAGGCCACTAAGTCTATGATCAAGATACCGATGGTAAGCAAAACCATACCTCACGAAGTGATAGGCCATTTTGGCGCAGGCAGGGTTTTGTTGAAACCTGCGTCACCAGGTACCGGAGTTATAGCCGGAGCTGTAGTAAGGGCTATTATGGAGGCAGCGGGAATTCAGGATATATTGACAAAGTGTCTTGGCTCCAAAAATCCACACAATGTAATGCATGCCACATTTAATGGTCTGGAAGTCTTACGTATTTCCGTATCCAGGGCAAAGTGCCGGGGCAAAACCGTAGAATAGGTAATTTATTTATCAGGAGCCCATATGATTACATTGGATTTATTAAGACCTCATCCCGGATCCAAACGCGGGAAAAAACGCGTTGGAAGAGGGCCGGGGTCCGGACATGGGAAAACGGCCTGCCGGGGTCAGAATGGCCAAAAATCCCGATCCGGCGGCAGTATTCGTCCAGGATTCGAAGGCGGCCAGATGCCGTTGTATAGGAAACTCCCGAAAAGGGGTTTCAAGAACCGTTTCAGAAAGGTCTATGGCGTATTGAACATTGGTGATCTGTCAGAGATCAGGCATGAAGGAGTGGTGGATATCGCCGTTTTGAAAGCATTGGGACTAGTATGTAAGCGCCATCATCTCCTGAAAATATTAGGTGACGGAGAGATACAGCAGCCGGTAACGGTTCGCGCCCACGCGGTCAGCGAAAATGCTAAAAATAAAATAGAGACTGCTGGTGGACGGATAGAGATCATTACGGACCGGGGCCAGGAGGCAAATATTGTTTAAGGGGTTAGGGGGTATAGGCCAAGTACCGGAGCTGCGTAAACGCATTGGTTTTACGTTGCTTATGCTGGCTGTATATCGGGTTGGAGTCCAGATCCCTACTCCTGGTATTGATGTTGCGGCCATGGCGTCCTTTTTCGATCGTGCCCAGGGGACGCTGTTTGGTATGTTCAATATGTTTTCTGGTGGGGCGCTTGAGAATATGTCCATTTTATCTTTGGGCATAATGCCTTACATCAGCGCCTCCATCATTATTCAGCTCCTTACAGTAGCCATCCCGCACCTTGAGGCCTTAAAAAAGGAAGGTGAGGCAGGAAGAAAGAAGATCAGCCAGTATACCAGGTATGGTACAGTGGGCCTGAGCATTATTCAGGGGCTTGGAATAGCCATTACTCTTGAGAGTCTGACAGCTCCGGGGGGTGCTCCGGTCGTAGCAGAGCCCGGCTGGCCTTTTCGGCTCTTAAGTGCTCTGACCTTTATGTCAGGGACAGTATTTCTGATGTGGCTCGGAGAGCAGATTACGGAAAGAGGTGTTGGTAATGGTATTTCTCTGATTATCTTCGCCGGCATTGTAGCCAGGATGCCTTCAGCCATGATAGACACGTTCAGTCTGATGCGTACAGGCGATATACACCTGGCTCTAGTTATATTTCTTTTAGTGATGATGGTGGCGGTAATTGGATTTATCTGCTTTATGGAGCGGTCCCACAGGCGTATTCCAGTCCAATACGCCAGGAGAGTAGTGGGACGAAAGGTATATGGAGGGCAGAGCACCCATCTGCCTTTAAAAGTGAATACTGCAGGAGTAATACCACCGATTTTTGCATCGTCTATTATGATGTTTCCTGCAACCATAGCAAATTTTATCCAGGTACCCTGGATGCAGAGTATATCTCAGGGTCTGAGACCCGGAAGTTTGTTTTATGAGACGATCTTTGTAATGGCCATTATCTTTTTCTGTTATTTTTATACAGCCATGATCTTCAATCCGGTTGATATAGCAGATAATATGAAGAAGCACGGGGGTTATGTCCCAGGTCTCAGACCAGGAAGGCGTACTTCTGAATATATTGACAGGGTTCTGACCAGGATTACTCTGATAGGTGCTATTTATGTTTCCGCGATTTGCGTATTACCAAGTATATTGATTTCAAAGTTAAATGTGCCTTTTTATTTTGGTGGAACGGCCCTTCTGATTGTTGTAGGTGTGGGAATGGATACCATGGCTCAAATTGAATCCCATCTTATCACCAGGAGCTACGAAGGGTTTATGAAGGGGGCCAAGCTGAAGGGAAGAAGGTAGAGTGAATGCAAAAGGAACAAAGGTAAATTAGATGTCCAAAGAAGATGCAATACAGGTTGAGGGAAAGGTGCTTGAAACCTTACCCAATGCCATGTTTCGCGTTGAGCTTGAAAATGGTCACAAAGTACTTGCACATATTTCAGGTAAGATGCGTATGCACTATATAAAAATANAAAATATTGCCTGGTGATACAGTGACCGTAGAGCTGTCGCCCTATGACCTGTCCAGGGGCCGTGTTATATATAGGGCCAGGTAAATCTCAGTTGCAGAAAAGATTTAATCCTGGTCCGAAAGAGCGAAGAGGAATATGCCATGAAGGTTAAAGCATCAATCAGACGTCGTTGTAAGGACTGCAAAATAATCCGACGCAGAGGCATACTGCGAGTGCTTTGCAAAAATCCAAGGCACAAACAGCGACAAGGATAGCTAGGGGGTTGATCTGTGGCAAGAATTGCAGGCGTTGAACTGCCAAAGAATAAGAGGTTGGAGATTGCGCTCACGTATGTTTATGGGATTGGACGTACAACTGCCCAACAAATTCTGGATAAGGCAGAAATTGACAGAAACAAAAAATCCGATGATTTGACGGATCAAGATATCACGTCGCTACGGAAGATTATCGATGCCGATTATAAAGTGGAGGGAGATCTTCGCAGAGAGGTGTCATTGAACATCAAGCGATTGATGGATTTTGGCAGTTATCGGGGACTTAGACATCGTAGAGGACTTCCGGTTAATGGACAGCGCACCAAAACAAATGCTCGTACACGAAAGGGACCCAGGCGCTCAGTAGTCAAAAAGAAGAGAAGAATTTAGTAACGGAGGGCGGAGTAATATGGCATCACCGAGAAGAGGTGGCCGAAAAGAAAAGAAGAATGTGCCGGAAGGTATTGTGCACATACGATCTACTTTTAACAATACCATAATAAATATAACTGATAAACAGGGGAATACAATTTCCTGGGCAAGTGCAGGGACCCAGGGTTTTAAGGGTTCGAGGAAAGGCACTCCGTTTGCCGCCCAGGTAGCGGCTGAAAACGCTGTAAGAAAAGCAGCAGACCATGGCATGAGAAGTGTTGAAGTACATCTCAAGGGACCAGGTTCCGGAAGAGAGGCAGCAGTGCGGGCCCTCCAAATAGCAGGATTTAAAATCTCAGTTATTCGAGACGTAACATCAATACCTCATAACGGTTGCAGATCTCCAAAGAGACGAAGAGTATAGGACTGCATCAGAGTATTAATTAGGCTTATTTATATGTTTCCAAGTTACCGGAGGAAGTATTTTGGCTAGATATACAGGACCACGATGTCGCTTGTGTCGCAGAGAGGGTTGCAAACTTTTTCTTAAGGGAGACAGGTGTTATTCAGATAAGTGTGCCTTTGAAAAACGCAGTTATGTGCCGGGAGAACATGGACAGGGCCGGATAAAAGTTTCTGACTATGGGATTCGGTTGAGAGAAAAACAGCGGGTTCGGCGTATGTATGGATTACAGGAGGCACAATTCAGGAGTTATTTTGATAAAGCTGATCGTCAAAAGGGGGTCACCGGTACTAATCTTCTAGTACTCCTGGAAAGACGTCTTGACGGCGTAGTTTATCGCCTTGGCTTTGCTGAGTCCAGATCACAGGCCCGTCAGTTAGTCCGTCATGGACATTTCATCATAAATGGGAAAAAAGTGGACATACCGTCTTTTTTGGTAAAGCAGGGAGACGAAATCAAAGTAACAGAGAAGAGCAAATCTATAGCTCCCCTGAAACAGGCGATGGGGGCAATTGCCCGCAGGGGTGTGCCTGAGTGGCTGGAACTGGATGAGGATAAGTTGCAGGGGACAGTGAAGGCAATGCCTGAACGAGGACACATAACTATGCCAATTCAGGAACAGCTAATAGTTGAATTCTACTCTAAGTAATAACCTGTGATACTGCTGACCCTAGAGATACTCTAGAGCAAAAGAATTGAATTATATCCGGAGTTCAAGAGGCTTAGATAGACAATATGACTGCTGAACAGACTCCATACTATCGCAACTGGCGGGAATTAATTCGTCCCAAGAGGCTGGAAGTTAATACCGCAACACACACAAGCTTTTATGGCAAATTCAGTTGTGAGCCTCTGGAGAGAGGCTATGGCACCACACTGGGTAACTCCTTGCGACGTGTGCTCTTGTCTTCTCTACAAGGGGCTGCGATTGTTTCCGTAAAAATAGAAGGTGTATTGCACGAACTGGGAACCATGCCAGGAGTAATTGAAGACGTAACAGATATTATTCTTAATCTGAAGGGTGTGCGCCTGAAGATTTTCAAGGATGAAGAAAAGATCCTGATATTGGAAAAACAAGGGCCTGGAGAAGTGCGTGCCGAAGATTTAATTGCTCCACATGGTGGAGTTGAGGTTCTGAATCCTGATCATCATATTGCCACATTGACGGAAGATGGAGAACTACGGATGGAAATGATGGCTAAATGGGGCAAGGGATACGTCTCTGCTGAAAGCAATAAGGATCCTGATCATCCCATAGGTACTATAGCTATAGATTCTCTGTTTTCGCCGGTGCAGAAGGTCAATTTTGTTGTTACCAAAGCCCGTGTTGGCCAGATGACCGACTATGACAAGTTGACCATGGAAGTCTTGACCGATGGTACAGTCCTTCCTGAGGACGCCATGGCTTATGCCGCAAAGATTCTGAAGGATCAATTTACGGTGTTTATTAACTTTGACGAGAAGGAGGAGTCTGAAGAGGAAAAGCTCTCTTCTGATTTTGAAGGCAAGCTCGAATATCTGAACCGGAAAATTGATGAACTGGAATTTTCTGTACGCTCGGCCAATTGTCTTAAAAATGCAAATATCTACTACATTGGTGAGCTGGTACAAAAGTCAGAGCAAGAGATGCTCAAGACAAAAAATTTTGGCCGAAAATCTTTGCAAGAGATTCAGGGAAACCTCGATGGCATGGGATTACATCTGGGGATGAAGCTTCAGGGATGGAATCCGCCTGAGAAAACAGATGAGGAAAAAAATACTGAAAAAGAAGAAGGTGATGAGTAATGAGGCACCGAAGAAGGACGCATAGGCTGGGGTGTAAGACAGCTCATCGTAAGGCGATGCTCGGAAATATGGTAACATCGCTGTTAGAGCATGGTCGAATTGTCACAACAGTTCCAAGGGCCAAAGAGGTCAGGCGTGTGGCTGACAAAATGGTTACTTTGGCAAAAAGATCGAGTCTTCATGCAAGGCGTCAGGCATTTTCAGTCATACGTGACCGCAAAGTCGTTTCGAAGCTTTTTGATGAGTGGGGGCAGGAATTTGCCGATCGAAATGGTGGTTATACCAGGATAGTAAGGATAGGCCCACGAAGGGGAGACGCTGCCATGATGTCTATTGTGGAACTGGTCACCGAATCCCTGGAGAAGCCCAAGCCTCAACGTAAGCCTCAAAAGATGGCATCTGCTGAATCCGTGATACCGCAGGCTGCTCCTCCGGAACCGTCTGTTGATAAGCTGGAAAGCATGAAAGAGGAGGATGGCCCTGCTGAGGAAACCCGAATCAGTGAGGAGGCATCCGTCGCTGAGGAGGGAGTCGTAGAGGAAAAATCCGCCACCAGGGTTGAGGCCGTAGGAGAAGAGGAAAGCGAGAAGCCCGAAGTCACCGGCAATAAGACTTCCGGGGTAGATGTTGATTCAAAAGAGGGTGAAGTGCAAGAGGAGAAAAAGGGCGTAGAGACAGATAAAACTTGATTCGGCCCTTTATAACAACACAGATTTCACTTAGTGTCGTATAATACGCTATAAAAGAGGTTGATTGCCCTCAGAACTGCAAGTTCTGAGGGCATTATTTGTTGAGAAAGCCTACTAAAAAAGATTAACTTTATTGACAACCTAAAATCAGGGGAATAAACTTCAAAAACTACCTTGAACTCCTAACCTAATTCTATTGCTAACAGGGGTAAAGTACATGGCAAAGATGACCGGAAAACAAATGGTCGTAGAGGCCCTCAAGCGAGAAGGTGTCGATGTTATCTTTGGCTTTCCCGGCGGGGCTATTATTGATGTCTACGATGCCTTGGAAAAAGACGGCACCATAAAGCACGTCCTGGTCCGACATGAGCAAGGAGCGGCCCATGCTGCCGATGGTTATGCCAGGGCTTCCGGAAAGGTGGGAGTGTGCGTGGCCACGTCAGGTCCGGGAGCCACCAACACCGTTACAGGTATAGCAACAGCAAACATGGATTCGGTTCCCATAGTTGTATTTACCGGTCAGGTACCCACTGCCCTGATTGGTAATGACGCATTCCAGGAAGTGGATATCGTAGGCATTACACGTCCTTGCACAAAGCACAATTACCTTGTTAAAGACGTCAAGGACCTTCCTCAGGTCCTTAAGGAAGCCTTTTATGTCGCAAGATCAGGCCGGCCGGGTCCTGTCCTTGTAGATCTTCCCAAGGATGTTCAGAACGGCAAGGCCGAGTTTGACTATCCACAGGAGATAAAGCTCCGTTCATATAATCCTGTAATCGAGCCTCACGGCAAACAGATTGAGCGGGCTTACAGGTTAATTGAAAAGGCAAAACGGCCTGTTATTTACGCAGGTGGCGGAGTAATCATCTCCGATGCGTATAAGGAGCTCAGGGCACTTGCTAAAGCGATGCATATTCCGGTAACCATGACTTTGATGGGGCTTGGCGGATTTCCTGGCACCCATGAGCTGAGCCTGGGTATGCTGGGCATGCACGGTACATACTGTGCCAACATGGCCATGGCAAACAGTGATCTCATCATTGCTATTGGCGCCCGCTTTGACGACAGGGTTACCGGAAAGATCGAGGCATTTGCTCCGCTGGCCAAGATAATTCACCTGGACATAGATCCCACATCTATTCAGAAAAACGTGAAGGTGGATGTGCCTATAGTGGGTGATTGCAAGAGGGTATTGAAGAAGCTGTTGGACGCCGTAAAGGATGGTGGCCGCCCTGCTGAAGCCTGGATGGACCAACACCAGGCTTGGTTGCAGCAGCTTGATGCATGGAAAAAACGCCATCCCCTCACATATAAAGAGGAGCCTGGCGTTATCAAGCCTCAGTATGTCATTGAAAAGCTGTATGAGATGACAAAGGGACGGGCTACTATCATTACTACAGAGGTCGGTCAGAACCAGATGTGGACCGCCCAGTTCTACAAATTCGACGAGGCACGGACCCTCCTGACTTCCGGCGGCCTTGGAACCATGGGCTATGGATTTCCTGCTGCTATTGGGGCCCAGATGGCCTTCCCTGACAAGCTGGTGGTGGATGTAGCCGGTGACGGCAGCATACAGATGAATATCCAGGAGATGGCGACCGCCATGGAGCAACGCCTGCCTGTAAAAATAGTCATTCTGAATAACCAATTTCTCGGCATGGTTAGACAATGGCAGGAGCTGTTCTATGATCGTCGGTATGCAGCTACTGAGTTTGAAATGACCCCGGATTTTGTGAAACTGGCTGAGGCTTATGGGGCCAAGGGGTTTAGAGCAACCAAGCCGGAAGAGGTCGATGATGTGCTCAGTAAGGGTCTTGAAGCGGAAGGTCTGGCGATTATGGAATTTGCTATAGCCCGCGAAGAAGGGGTATTCCCAATGGTCCCGGCCGGAAAGGCTACAACTGAGATGTTGCTCGTTTGATATTTAGGATAAGGAGCTTGGCCCTATGAAGCATACTCTCTCTGTATTAGTTGAAAATACTCCTGGTGCCCTTTCCCGCATAACAGGGCTTTTCAGTGGGCGGGCGTTTAATATTGAGAGCCTTAATGTGGCTGCAACCCTGGACCCGAGCCTGTCACATCTCACACTGGTGACAAGAGGCGATGAATTTATAATTGAGCAAATAATAAAACAGCTCAGGCGCCTGGTGGATGTCTTCAAGGTCGTGGATGTGAGTGAAGGTGAGTTTGTTGAGCGCGAGATGTCCTTGATCAAGGTCAAGGCTGAGGAACAATCCAGGGCCGAGATATTACGTATTTGCGATATATTCCGTTGCAAGGTCGTTGACGTGAGCCCTAAATCTTACACCTTAGAGGTCACCGGACCGGAGTCAAAACTAAAGGCAGTAATAGAGCTACTCCGTCCAATTGGAATCAAAGAAATTACAAGAACTGGTACCATAGCCATGATGAGAGAGAAAAAGACGATCTAGGAAGGGTAATTAATCACTTCCCATCTGGCAGGGGGTGTGAACGATTACTATAAAGGAGCTATAGAGGATGAGGATTTATTACGAACAAGATGCCCCCATGGACATACTTCAAGGAAAGACCATAGCCATAATCGGCTATGGTAGCCAAGGGCATGCCCATGCCCAGAACTTGAGAGATAGTGGGTTGTCTGTTGTCGTGGGGGAACTCCCTGGAACACCCAATCATGATCTTGCAGTCAAACACGGGTTTGAGCCTGTAAGTGCCGGAGAAGCTGCAGCCAAGGGAGAGCTCATCATGGTCCTGGTGCCTGATCATGTCCAGGGCCGGCTATACGAAAGTGCTATTGAGCCAAACCTGAAGACCGGGAACATGCTCCTTTTTGCCCATGGCTTCAACATTCACTTTGGCCAGATAATTCCTCCTGCTGACGTGGACGTTACAATGGTTGCACCCAAAGGCCCGGGACATCTGGTGCGCAGGGAATACGAAAGGGGCGCCGGTGTGCCCAGCCTGGTGGCCATACATCAGGATCACACGGGAGAAGCCCTTCAGAGGACACTTGCCTATGCAAACGGCATAGGCGCCACCCGTGCGGGGGTCATTGAAACCACGTATAAAGAAGAGACCGAGACTGATCTTTTCGGCGAGCAGTGTGTCCTTTGTGGCGGGGTCACCGAGCTCATAAAAGCGGGTTTTGAGACCCTGGTTGAAGCGGGTTATCAGCCGGAGATAGCATACTTCGAGTGCTGCCACGAGCTCAAGCTCATAGTTGACCTGATTTACGAAGGCGGTCTGTCGCAGATGCGTTACTCAATCAGCGATACGGCGGAATATGGCGATCTTACCAGGGGGAAGCGCATAATAACAGAAGAAACAAGAAAGGAAATGCGCAAGATCCTTGATGAGGTTCAGAGTGGCAGATTTGCCGGGGAATGGATGCTGGAAAACCAAGTCAAACGCCCTGTATTCAACGCCCTCAGACAGCGGGAAAAGGAACATCCTATAGAAGAGGTCGGCTCCCGCCTGAGGGATATGATGAGCTGGCTCAATAAGTAGCCCCGGCTTTCTAAGCCCTTAATGCATTCTCATCGCATTCCAGTTGCCAAGGAAGGAGTCCCTTTCATAGGTATTGCCGTCCTGGCCGCTGTGATATGTTCTTTACTCAACTGGCCTGTTCCGGCCGTGGTCTTTTTTGTGATTGCGGTCTTTGTTCTCTTTTTCTTTCGGGACCCTGAGCGTATAATTCCATCAGGTTCGGGTCTGGTGGTATCACCTGCTGACGGTCGGGTCATAGATATAGCTGAAGACAACACGGGCTCCCTTAACGGAAAAGACGTAAAGCGGATCAGTATATTCATGAATATTTTTAATGTGCATGTAAACAGGGCCCCAATTACGGGCAAGGTTCAACAAATTTCGTACCAGCCGGGATCCTTCTGGCCTGCCGACCGTAAAAGGGCCTTGCTTGAAAACGAGCGAAATGCCCTTTTGATCCGAAGCGAGGACGGAATGGAGCTGACCGTCGTACAGGTGGCGGGTATAATAGCCAGGCGAATTGTTTGTTGGGCTGAGGTCGGTGATAGGGTTAAAATCGGTGAACGCTTTGGACTTATTCGTTTTGGATCTCGTCTTGACGTATATGTCCCGAAGGATGCTTCAGTGTTGGTGAAAAAAGGTGATCGGACAATGGCCGGGCAGACGGTTCTTGCCAAAAATATTCTATCATAATAAAACACGAATATCATATTATTAAGAGACTAATTCCCAATTCCTTATTTCTAACAGGGGGTCTCCCATGAAACAAAAGCAAAGCGGTGATTCAGCAGACAAGACTTCAAGGCGCAGCATATATCTCCTCCCAAACCTGCTGACCTCGGCAAGCCTGTTCAGCGGATTTTATGCCATTATTGCCGCGATTAAAGGGAATTATCAGGCCGCTGCCGTGGCCATTTTAATATCCTTTGTCCTGGATGGTCTGGACGGCAGGGTGGCTCGTTGGACCCGTACTACGAGTAGATTCGGTATGGAGTATGATTCCCTTTCAGACTTAGTGGCCTTTGGAGTGGCCCCGGGCATACTGGCCTTTATGTGGGGGCTGCAGGATTACGGCCGGCTCGGATGGCTTGCTGCCTTCCTGTATGTGGCAACCACTGCCCTCAGGCTGGCCAGATTCAATACCCTGAGCCAGAGCAGCAGCAGCACAAGGGATTATTACTTCCTTGGTCTGCCATGTCCTTCTGCAGCGGCCGTATTGGCCACATCTGTGCTTTTATGCCAGCATGTCGGTATATTTGGGCCGGTACGTCATGTGGCGGTGCTGATCATGGTCTATGGCCTTTCCTTCCTGATGGTCAGCAATGTGCGTTACTATAGTTTCAAGGAAGTCCGCTGGCTTCAGCAGCACCCTTTTTCCGGTATGGTAGTGCTGATTCTGGCCATAATGGTAGTTGCTATGGAGCCCAAGGTGACGCTATTTGTCCTTATAGGTACCTATGTGATATCCGGGCCTGTCTTGATGTCCATTAGGGCCCTGAGACCCAGGTCGTTGAGGTCTGGTGCGGAACATCACAGTAAAGATGTTTCCCCTGGCAGAGATGAGGGGACGTAAAGAAAATGGTAAGCGTTCACAGGGCACCGCATCTGCTTTGTTGTCGGGCACTTGAAGTACAGGGAGTACGTCTGCGTACCCTCCGCCTCGCATCTGCAGCACCCTGTGAACGCTTACAGTTCGGTGGGTTGCGGTAAAACGGGTGTTGTAATCCCGTGAACGGTTACAAGAAAATGAGCAGCAGTGATAGGATAATAATATTTGATACCACATTAAGGGACGGTGAGCAGTCCCCTGGTGTATCTCTAAACGTTGAGGAGAAACTCCAGATCGGTAGGCAGTTGAAAAAGCTGAATGTCGATGTGATCGAGGCCGGATTTCCTGTTGCTTCCCCAGGTGACTTTCAGAGTGTTAAGCGCATTGCGCAGGAACTCAAGGGTCTGCAGGTTGCTGCCCTGGCCCGTGCCAATGAGAAAGACATCGATACTGCATGGGAGGCTATAAAGGAGGGGGAAAATCCTCGAATACATATCTTTCTTGCCACCTCTGATATCCACCTCCAGTATAAACTGAGAAAGACCAGGGAGCAGGTACTGGATATGGCCCAAGCTGCGGTAGGGTATGCTGCAAAATACACCAGCAATGTGGAGTTTTCCGCTGAAGACGCGAGCCGGAGCGATCTTGATTTCCTCTGCAAGGTCTTTGAGACGGTGATAGATGCCGGTGCCACAACGGTCAATTTCCCGGACACAGTGGGGTATGCCGTACCGCATGATTTTGGCAGGATGATCCGATATGTGGTCGAGCACACTTCCAACATCCACAAAGCGATCTTGAGTGTACACTGTCACAACGATCTGGGGCTGGCCACAGCGAATGTGCTGACAGCTTTAGAGCAAGGTGCAAGACAGGTGGAGTGCACTGTAAACGGTATAGGTGAGAGGGCCGGCAATGCCGCTATGGAAGAGGTGGTCATGGCCATCCGTACCAGGCGAGACGTCCTTCCCTTTGACACAGCGATATCTTCTCAACACATCATGGCTGCCAGCCGGCTGGTAAGCATGCTTACCGGAATGGTAGTTCAGGCGAACAAGGCCATAGTAGGGGACAACGCCTTTGCACACGAGTCCGGAATCCACCAGGACGGGGTCTTAAAGGAACGTACGACCTATGAGATTATCGATCCCAAGGACATAGGTCTCAGCAAAGGGACCCTGGTCCTTGGGAAACACTCCGGGAGACATGCCCTTAAGGCAAAGCTTGAGGAAGTAGGCTACAAGCTCAGCGATGAAGAGATCGATAGGGTATTTACAAGGTTCAAGTCCCTTGCAGACAAGAAGAAGGAGGTTTATCCGGAGGATGTTGAGGCCCTTGTGGCAGAAGAGGTGCTCCGGATTCCGGATCGTTATCGTCTTGTTTACCTCCATGTTGCCGGTGGAAGCGGCATCAGGCCGACTGCAACCGTAACAGTGGAAATAGACGGCAAGGAGGTCGATGGAGTGAGCATGGGGGCCGGTCCGATAGATGCCGCCTATAAGGCAGTGGCCGAGCTCGTAAAGACTGAAAGCCATCTGCTCCGTTTTGCTGTAAACTCCATTACAGGAGGCACGGATGCCCAGGGAGAAGTCTCTGTGCGTCTTGAAGAAGGCAGCTATGTGGTCACAGGCCATGGGACCGATCCTGATATAATTACTGCCAGCGTAAGGGCATACTTGAACGCCCTGAATCGTCTTGAACACATGAAGGAAAATGCGCTTCAAAAGAAATGTTGAATTGTGAATTAGGGTTCCGAGGTTTAGAGGTTCAGGGTTCAAAGGTTAAGGGTTGCTTTTCTTTTGGTAACTTGCATTAACCCCATACCTTGAATCTTTGAATCCTTTAGATGAATTTGCTGCATCGAACTNAGGCACGGATGCCCAGGGAGAAGTCTCTGTGCGTCTTGAAGAAGGCAGCTATGTGGTCACAGGCCATGGGACCGATCCTGATATAATTACTGCCAGCGTAAGGGCATACTTGAACGCCCTGAATCGTCTTGAACACATGAAGGAAAATGCGCCGCAAAAGAAATGTTGAATTGTGAATTAGGGTTCCGAGGTTTAGAGGTTCAGGGTTCAAAGGTTAAGGGTTGCTTTTCTTTTGGTAACTTGGCTTACTTGCATGCCTTGAATCTTTTTGTCCTTTTGATGGATTTTGTGCTTCGAACTCTGTGTTTAATTGTGAATTAGGGTTCCGAGGTTTAGAGGTTCAGGGTTCAAAGGTTAAGGGTTGCTTTTCTTTTGGTAACTTGCATTAACCCCATACCTTGAATCTTTGAATCCTTTAGATGAATTTGCTGCATCGAACTCTGAACCTCTGAACCTCTGAACCTTTGAACCCGTGAACGGTTACGAGAGTATATTATGAGTCGACCGATGACGATAGCTGAAAAGATCCTGGCGGCCCATGCCGGTCTGGATAACGTGGAGCCGGGTCAACTGATAGAAGTTGATGTTGACTTTGCACTGGGCAACGACATAACAGCCCCAATTGCCATAAAGACCTTCAGACAGGCAGGCGTAAATACTGTTTTTGATAAAGAAAAGATCGCCCTGGTGTCAGACCACTTTGTTCCTAACAAGGATATTATGAGTGCTGAGCAGGCCCGGCTTCTCCGGGAGTTTGCCGCTGAACAGGGTATTGTCCATCACTATGATGGCGGAGAGTCAGGAGTAGAACATGTGCTGCTTCCGGAAAAAGGCCTGGTGCTTCCAGGTGAGGTGGTTATAGGGGCTGACAGTCACACGTGTACGTATGGTGCCATGGGGACTTTTGCTACAGGGGTAGGGAGCACTGATTTGGCTGCTACCATGATGACAGGGAAGACCTGGTTCAAGGTGCCGGAGTCCATAAAGTTTGTGTACAAAGGAAAGCTCAGGCCCTGGGTCGGTGGCAAGGATTTGATACTCTATACCATAGGCGATATCGGTGTGGACGGTGCCCTGTATATGGCCATGGAATTCACGGGTCCGGTGATTGATTCCATGTCAATGGCCGGCCGTTTTACCATGTCCAATATGGCCATCGAGGCCGGTGGCAAAGTAGGGCTTATTAATCCCNCCCTGTATATGGCCATGGAATTCACGGGTCCGGTGATTGATTCCATGTCAATGGCCGGCCGTTTTACCATGTCCAATATGGCCATCGAGGCCGGTGGCAAAGTGGGACTTATTAATCCTGATGATACGACCTTGAATTATGTGACTGATCGGGCGGTCAGGGATTTTACTCTATATCGCAGTGATGAGGACGGCCAATATGCCGGGGTTGTTGAGTATGACTGCAGCGAGATAGAACCTCAGGTGGCCTGTCCTCATTNAAGTAGGGCTTATTAATCCCGATGATACGACCTTAAATTATGTGACTGATCGGGCGACCAGGGATTTTACTCTATATCGCAGTGATGAGGACGGCCGATATGCCAAGGTTATTGAGTATGACTGCAGCGAGATAGAACCTCAGGTGGCCTGTCCCCATCTGCCTGAAAATACCAAGGGTATTTCAGAAGTGGGAAATGTGCCTCTGGATCAGGTGGTGATTGGTTCCTGTACGAATGGTCGTCTGGAGGACCTGGCCCTGGCCGCTGATGTCATATCCGGACACCGGGTGTCAAAAGGTCTGAGACTCATTGTCCTTCCTACAACCCCCACAGTGTATATCCAGGCCCTTGAGAAGGGATTTCTCACGACTTTTCTGAATGCCGGCGCGGTGATAGGGCCGCCTACCTGCGGCCCCTGTCTTGGAGGGCATATGGGGGTTCTTGCCAAGGGGGAACGGGCGCTTGCCACGACAAACAGGAATTTTGTCGGCCGGATGGGACACCCTGAGAGCGAGGTATATCTGGCGAATCCAGCCATTGCCGCTGCAAGTGCGGTGTTGGGCAGGATCGGAGGTCCTGACGAACTGTAA
>NKAJ01000582.1_pt1 | contig 21656 bp, 24 predicted proteins | sample 1556001 | NCBI WGS metagenome assembly NKAJ01 (sample SAMN06204642, study PRJNA360343) | marine sediment metagenome | isolation source: Jiulong cold seep at northern South China Sea | place: China: South China Sea, Jiulong cold seep | collected 2013-06 | reverse complement strand
ATAAGCGGTGCGGCAATAACCCGGTTTCGGGTGAATACACCTGCTGCATTGCCCTTAGCACTGATCAAAGCAAGACCGTACTTGCCCTGTTTTACACCCCAGGCACTGACACCCTTAACGGCACAGATACCGCCTTTAATCTCTTTCACGCAGGAACTCCTCCCAATCAGGCAGACAGTGCCATACCAGAAATAATATCCTGGCGGGTAACAAACCCTGCAAGTTTGCCGTTGTCCAATACTGGCATCCGATTGATTTTGTGTTTAACCATCCTTGACGCTACAGTCTCAAGGCTATCTGAAACGTCCGCAGTCACAACCGGGCTGCTCATCACATCAGCCAGGCTTTTGGCACCCACATCATCAAGGGAATGTTTTGCTTCCTCCCAGCTGATAAGTTCCCGCAGGGGCACCTCAATAACCTCAAAGGGACTGGGCAGCCACAACTGGCTGGACTTTTCAGGTACTTGAAGTAACTTAAGAATATCACTTCCGGTGACCATGCCCACCACCTTGTCATCTTCCACCACAGGGATGCCGCTTATCTTATGTTCCCTGAGCAGCAGCGCAGCATGTTTGACCGGTTCATCAGGGCTGCATGTTATTACATTTCTTGTCATTATTTCTTTTATCTGCATGATAATTACTTCCTACGGAAAAATTGCCGGATTCCACAATCCTGTGGTCTCATCAAGCCCGAACATAAGGTTCATGTTCTGGACCGCCTGTCCCGATGCCCCTTTTACCAGGTTGTCTATGGCAGATACCACGACCAGCCGCTGTCCATCAGCGTCCATCTCGAACCCGATGTCGCAGAAATTAGAGCCACGGACCGGGCCCAGCATGGGAATACCGTCCAGGAGCCTGACAAAGGGTTTGTCGGCATAGAACTGCTGGTAGATGTCAGCTACTTGTGAGTGGTCTGTCCCTGCTTTCAGGAACAGGTGTGCAGTGGTCAGGATGCCCCTGACCGAAGGGATGACATGGGGTGTGAAATTGACCTTTATATTACTATCAAATCGTTCCAGTTCCTGCCGCATCTCGGCACCATGGCGGTGGGTGGTGAGTTTGTATGCCTGTATGTTATCGGCCATGTTCGGGTAATGGGATACCTGGCTTGGCCCGGCGCCGGCTCCTGATATGCCGCTTTTGGAATCAAACACTGCCCGCTCTATAAATCCTGCTGCGGCCAATGGTGCGGCAGCCAGAATAGCTCCGGTCGGGTAGCAGCCGGGATTTGCTACAAATGAGGCATCGCACACCTCGGGATGTAGTTCAACCAGCCCGAAGACAGCATCGCGAGGTGCATTGTGCTTGAGTCCGTACACTTGCTCGAAAACATTGGGTGGCAGCCGGTAATCTGCACTGAGGTCTATTACTTTTATACCCGCTTCCAGCAACTGTGGCACCACATCCATGGCGGTGCCGTGGGGTACTGCTGTGAACACTACCTCACACTGACCTGCCACTTCACCAGCATCAAGGTTCTGGAACTTCAGGTCTGTAAAACTCTTCAAATGGGGGTGGGTCTGGCTCACCTGTTTGCCGTCAAGGCGGCGCGATGTGGCACATACCACTTCTGCCTGAGGGTGACTACCCAGCAGGCGCATAAGTTCGCCGCCAGTGTAACCAGATGCACCGATAATCCCTGCGCGTATCATGATAACTTCTACTACTCTCAAGGATAATTAATGTTGGGATATTTATACCGTGAAGCACAATATTCGGTTATGCTAACCAACAGTTATATTCACATTCCCCGCATCGGCGCTTCCACCGAACAGAAGATATGGGCAACTGGGATACGGTCATGGGATGAATTTTGCGAAAACCACCATAAAATCGACATGTCGCAATCAAAGATAGAACAACTGCTTGAAGGTATTGAACAATCCAGGCAGCGGCTTGAAGCATCTGACCATACCTATTTTGCCAGTACCCTGCCATCAAACGAACACTGGCGGGCATACCAGCATTTCAAAACAGATACATTATTCCTGGATATTGAAACTACCGGACTGTCCCAGAACCGGGATGAAATAACAATGATCGGGGTGTACGGTGGCGGCGAGAGCCGGGTGTTCATAAACGGAATTGACCTTGATGAGTTTCCACAGGTACTGGAAGGCTGCAAGACCATTATTACTTTCAATGGCGCGCGGTTCGACCTGCCATTTATCTCCCGGCATTTCCCAGAAATATGCTTCGACCAATTGCACATTGACCTTATGTATCCCTTGCGCAGGATAGGTTTGTCAGGGGGCCTTAAGCATATCGAGTTCATGCTGGGCCTTGCAAGGAGCACCGAGACAACAGGTCTTACAGGATTTGATGCTGTAAGATTGTGGTACAAGTACAAGCGGGGCGACCAGGGCGCATTGGACACTCTTGTGAAGTATAATCTGGAAGATATTTCGAATCTTGAGACAATAATTGACCTGACTTACGACCGTATGGTGCAAAATGCGTATGGCCATGGCGACATGAATGGATAACTTTATATGCTATAACCGTATTGTAAATATAACAAACCGTATATTTAAAAAAACATTTAGCAGGGGATGCAAAAATGGACGTATTTTGGACTATATATAATACATTAGATGAGATTGGAAGAAGAGAACTTATAAAAAAATTGATGGTCAGACCTCTTAAGACCAACAATATCGAATAAGTTCAAAGACAAACAGGTAACCTGTGTAAAAACCACAGGTTTTAATCTGCGGGTCACCTTCTATAGCTTTGATGACCGATATTCTGCCAGACCATCCCAGATACTTATCTCTGATGACAAGGCATCGTATAGTCAGTGGTGTGGAAAAAGGCATTACCAGCCAGGAAGGGCTGATAGCACAGGGCAGGGGCGAAGCTTTTGATTATCTTATCGGTGAAGAAACACTACCTTCTGCCCGGGCTGCCGAATATGCTGCCTCGGCCATGATACTTCTGGCTAAGAGGCGGATTATTTCAGTGAATGGCAATGCGGCAGCCCTGGTGCCTGCCGAACTGGTGCAGCTTTCAGAAATAACAGGCGCGCCCCTGGAAGTGAACCTGTTCTACAGGACCGAGGAGAGGGTATTGAAGATTATCAAGCACCTGCAGGCTCACGGAGCAGGACAGGTGCTGGGGGCCCAGCCTGATGCCGCCATTCCCGGCCTGACATCCAAAAGGAGCAAAGTTTGCCGCAGCGGAATCTATTCAGCAGATGTGGTGTTCGTGCCACTGGAAGATGGTGACAGGTGCGAGGCTTTGGTGGGAATGGGAAAACAGGTTATTGCTGTGGACCTGAACCCCTTGTCCAGAACAGCACAACAGGCCACCATCTCTATTATAGACAACGTTGTCAGGGCAGTACCCAACATGGTCGAAATGATCAGGGAGTTGGAGGGTAGGGATGAAGGCTATCTACAGGGGGTCGTGATGGATTTTGATAGTAAAAAAGGACTTGCTGATGCCATGGATTCAATTGTACGAAATTTGACCAGTATTTAACGTGACAAATCAAACAATGTTGACTAATTTAATGCACATTCCAACGAGTGATGAGCAATAAACCACAGAGGACACGGAGGACACAGAGGAGTAAAATTGATACAAGCTCTGTGTCCCTCTGTGCTCTCAGTGTACTCTGTGGTTAAATTATAATTCTCTGTAAAACAAAGTGTTAAGAAATTAGTATCGATGATTTCTATTGAAGTCATCTATCGACAACTTCTGTCGAAGTCATCTATCAAATATTATGTTCTTGACTATAACCAGCATTTAGTCAGTATTTGTCCCTCATTAAGCGACTGCAATAATCTCAATCTGTTTAACACCATCGTCCCATACATACCCTTTTATCCCGTCAACACCGACAATGACCCACAGGGTCTGGTAGTTTTCCATACTTTCCCTATCCCACGCTGAAGGACTTGCTTTTGAATGTGGGTGGGTATGGTACACCCCTACAATTTCCATTTCCTCTTCATCTGCCCGGTTCCAGGCTTCATAATGTTCCATTGAATCCAGTTCAAAACTCCTGTAGGACGGTCTTGAGTTCTTAATTGGCAAAACAATCTCAACAATGATGCTGCTTTTCTCCTTCCTGCCAATAAATACACCACACGCCTCATTAGAGGGATGGAGGGTCAGTTCGTCATCAAGCAGTCTGATATGGTCTTTTTTAAGCTGCACGTTAGTCATAGTATCAGCTAACTCACATGTCGATATGAGGATTTATGTCACAACCAGTACAGGGCAGGCACATGGTCTGGGACACATCAGCGCGCAGGCCGTGTTCATCCAGTATACGGCGTAATATTTTAGTCAGTTTTAATAATCTGGTTGCAGTAGGGCGCTGTATATCAACCTCCCCCTCACGCAATGGATGCATACTGGCAGCCCTGACAATAGGCACAACGTCCATTGAAGCCAGTTCTTCCAGCCCTGCTTCCACAGTCTCGTCTGTTTCACCCAGACCCACTATGAAATTAGAAAATACCAGGTTCCTGCCAAACATGCTGACCGCTTCTGTTAGACTATCCTTGATAAAGTCCAGGTCCATGCCAGGACAAACACGGTCGAATATCTCTCTGTCCATAGTCTCGACATTATATTTTATCTCCACAGCTCCGGCTTCCTTTAGCAACCGCGTTGAATCTGCAGTGGGGTAGACCGACACACCAATAGGCACATCATATTTAACGAGAGCCCTGATGGCTTCAACAGCCCGGTCAACTTCGTTCTCGGGAGTATCTGCTACACCCGAAGTGATTGATATAGCTTGCAGTTTCCCGCTTTTGCTGGCCTCATCCACCATGCCTACGATCTTGTCCAGGCTTTTAATATCGCCTGACAATTTTGGTACCGGACAATATTTGCAGTCGAAAATACACCGTTCGCTGATAGTGATATATGCCTGTTCAGGACAGTGGATGAGTTCCTCTTCCAGTTGTCCTCGCACCAGTTCTTTGCCGCCTTTTAGTATCACCACATCGCCATTATCATCTACAGCCCTTAGCGGAGACCCATCATCGACGGACAGCCTGACCCTGTGCCCGTTCCAATTGAAGAAAAAAGCAGTGTTGCCTGCTCCCGGACCAGCAGTTGGAACAGTGATATTGCCCAGCAATACCATGTCAATATCCACAGCACCCACAGCCAGGAGTTCAGCTTTTATTTCTGCATCTGTCATAAACAAAACATTCCTTGTTGATTCTGATATGCGATATTTGATAATACTATATAGTTATGACCCCTGAAGACCGATTCGTCAGATGTCGATGTCGCATTCGTTAGGTTTATATTGAGTGCAGGTAAATTAGACATAGAATGATAGGGGACAAGCACGAGGCTGACATAAAAAACCGTCTTGCTGAAAAAATGGCAGGTGAGATAACCTTGTCTGACAGACCTGGCGAGGTAATGAAAAAATGGCGTGTGAATTTTGACGTGGCACAGTCAGACTTATCCAGTCATCTTGAAGTATCCCCTTCGGTTATAAGCGATTATGAGAGCGGGCGTAGAAAATCCCCTGGTACGGTCATTGTAAGCAAGATAGTCAATGCATTGCTTGATATTGATAAGCAACGAGGTAGTAAGAAAATACATGCCTATGAGAGCATGGTATCAGGGAGTTTTGATCCAAATATCATCTATGATATCCATGAATATACTACTCCCATGTCCCTTGATGAGCTTTCGACCCTCATAGATGCCCAATTTATACACAGACCCGAATTAGAAAGTGAAAAACAGATATACGGATACACCATCATCGACAGTTTGAAAGCCATCCTTGATATGCCATTTCATGAATTTCAAAAACTTTATGGCTGGAGTACTGAACGAGCATTGATTTTCACGGGCATTTCCACTGGCAGGTCACCGATGGTAGCAATACGGGTCACCAATCTAAAACCCAGGGTAATCGTACTTCATGGTCTTGATGGGACCGAAGTGGACCCGGTGGCAAAGAAAATCGCTGAGGCTGAGAACATTCCTTTAATGTCGACAAACATGTCAATGGAATCGATTATAAAAGGACTTCATGAACGTAAGGTGTGACCACAATAGATTTATTTGTTGATTATTATCATCTTAGATATATTAATAAATCAGTAATAATATTCCAGATAAAAAGGTGTAACATATGAAAGTAGGAATTGTCTCATACGGTGCGTATGTCCCCAGATATCGCATAAAATTAGAAGNTGACCACAATAGATTTATTTGTTGATTATTATCATCTTAGATATATTAATAAATCAGTAATAATATTCCAGATAAAAAGGTGTAACATATGAAAGTAGGAATTGTCTCATACGGTGCGTATGTCCCCAGATATCGCATAAAACTAGAAGAGATTGCAGCCGTTTGGGGAGATGATGCAAAAAGTATTATCGGCGGATTGAAGGTGAAAGAAAAATCAGTCCCTGGTCTGGACGAGGACGCAATAACCATTTCAGTAGAGGCTGCACGCAATGCCATAAACAGGGGCAATGTCGATGCTTCCAGGTTTGGTGCAATTTACTGCGGGTCTGAAAGTCACCCATACGCTGTGAAACCCACCAGCACCATTGTGGCAGCAGCTGTTGGCGCAGAACCCAACCTGACGGCCGCTGATTTTGAGTTCGCATGCAAGGCAGGCACAGCTGCCATCCAGACCTGTATGGGACTGGTCGGTGCAGGCATGATCGATATTGGACTGGCCATCGGTGCTGACGTTTCCCAGGGTGCTCCCGGGGATGCACTGGAATATACTGCAGCAGCCGGAGGGGCGGCTTATATAATAGGCAGCAGTGACCTGGCAGCAGTTATCGAGGATACATTTTCATTCACAACCGATACCCCTGATTTCTGGAGACGGGAAGGCATGCCTTATCCGGAACACGGAGGCAGGTTCACGGGAGATCCGGGTTATTTCAAGCACGTGACCTCTGCGGCATCCGGCCTGATGGATAAACTTGGAACAAAACCTTCAGATTATGATTATGCAGTGTTCCACCAACCTAATGGCAAATTTCCGCAAAATGTGGCCCGTAAACTGGGTTTCACTCCTGAGCAGATAAAGGCCGGACTTGTGGTGCCCATGTTGGGCAATACGTATTCTGGCTCATGCATGATAGGACTGGCTGCCATACTTGACCAGGCCGTGGAAGGGGACAGGATATTCATGACAGCATTTGGCTCTGGTGCCGGTAGTGATGCTTTCAGCATCACCGTGACCGACAGGATTGAAGAGATACGTGATGCCGGGCCTAAAGTTGAAGAACTGCTTAAGAATCCTATTTACATGGATTATGCCACCTATGCCAAACATAAAGGCAAGATAAAGGTGTGATTAAAATGAGAGATGTAGCAATTATTGGAATTGGCTGTACCAAGTTCGGAGAACTGTGGGACCATTCCTTCAGGGACCTGTTCGTGGAGGCGGGTGTGTCAGCAATCGAGGATTCAGGTATTCAGGGTGAAGAGATAGACAGCCTGTATGTTGGCAATATGAGCGGCGGCAGGTTTGTTGAACAGGAACATATTGGTAGTCTCATCGCCGATTATGCAGGGCTTGCCAGCACCCTGAATGTGCCTGCGACAAGAGTTGAAGCTGCATGTGCTTCAGGCGGTCTTGCACTACGCCAGGCCATCCTGTCCGTGGCTTCCGGATATGATAATGTTGTGGTGGCAGCGGGCGCAGAGAAGATGACGGATGTGGGTATGGATACGGCCACTGATGCACTGGCGGCAGCAGCTGACAGGGAATGGGAAGGCATAATGGGCGCCACATTTCCGGGATTGTATGCCATGATAGCCAGACTTCACATGCATAAGCACGGCACCACTTCTGAGCAACTTGCAGCGGCTTCTGTGAAAAACCATCATAACGGTACCATGAACCCCATTGCCCAGTTCAGGAACGAGATAACCATTGATACAGTATTGAACTCAAATATGGTGGCTGACCCACTGCACATGTTCGACTGCTCGCCAATATCAGATGGAGCGTCTGCTGTTGTGGTGGTTGCGGCTGATATTGCCAAAAAATATACTGATACACCAGTGTATGTGAAAGCTGCAACCCAGGCCAGTGCTCCCATATCACTACATGACAGGGCAGATATCACTACGCTGGACTCCTCGGTGGTAGCAGGACAGAGAGCCTATAAAATGGCAGGGATGACGCCAGACGATATCGACATGGTCGAGGTTCATGACTGCTTTACCATAGCTGAAATTTGTGCCATCGAAGACCTTGGATTCTTCAAGAAGGGAGATGGCGGCAGGGCTACGGAAGCAGGCGAAACTGCCATCGGTGGGCGGATACCAGTGAACACATCCGGCGGCCTGAAAGCGTGCGGACACCCGGTAGGCGCTACAGGTATCAAGCAGGCTGTGGAAATTACCGAGCAGCTGCGGGGGAATGCAGGCAAGCGCCAGATAGACGGCGCTGAAGTTGGGATGACCCATAACGTGGGCGGTTCCGGCGGGACTGCTGTTGTACATATACTTTCGAGGAACAGGTGATTTAAATGACAGTTGCGAGATTCTGGAGAAATATACCAAACAGGTATAATCTGATAGGTACCCATTGTACCACCTGTGGAGAACATTATTTCCCGCCAAGGCAGATGTGTCCCATATGCCGCAGGGATGGCAAAATTGAGCCTCACAAGTTCGAGGGCAAGGGTGAAGTGGTCACCTATACTGTTATCCATACGTCTGCCAAAGGCTATGAAATGCAGGCACCGTATAACCTGGCTGTCATAAAACTGGACGAAGGTCCATCCTTGACTGGACAGGTGGTATGTGGGCAAGAGGAAATGGAGATTGGAATGAGGGTGCGCTCAGTGTTCAGGAAACTTGGCGAGGAAAGCGAGAAGGGCATGATCTATTACGGTACTAAGTTCGTACCAGAATAGGTCACTTTATTTTTTTTTATAGTCAAGAACACAATCTTTGATAGATAACTTCAATAGAAGTTGTCGATAGATGACTTCGACAGGAGTTATCGATAGATGACTTCAATAGAAATTCATCGATACTGATTTCTTAAGACTTTGATTTTCAGATAATTATAATTTAACCACAGAGTACACCGAGAGCACAGAGGAACACAGAGCTTGTATCCTTTTTTCTCCTCTGTGTACTCTGTGCCCTCTGTGGTTTATTGCTCATAACGTGTTGGAATTTACAGTTAATTAGTCAACATTCTTTGGTTTTTCACTATATTTCACAGCAAATCCCTTCTGGACCATCTCAATTCCTTTATCCCCGATTATATATTTTCGTACAGACCTGTCATGGTCGGTGCCCCTTAGTTTCAGGATGGACATGGCACGTTCGTACCGGTTCTGATGGTCCAGGAAATGCAGCATGATGATGCCGTCTGCGAGGGATGATATGCCAGGTTCAGGCGTCTTTTCAGGAGTGAATAGTTCTGGCACTTCATTGGTCAGAATTGTAGTGACTCCCCTGCCCTTTAAGAAATCGATGAGCAAACGGACATGCTTCTTAAGGTCGAGTGTATCTGGCAGTNAATAGTTCTGGCACTTCATTGGTCAGAATTGTAGTGACTCCCCTGCCCTTTAAGAAATCGATGAGCAAACGGACATGCTTCTTAAGGTCAAGTGTATCTGGCAGCGCAGATTCAAGGTTATACACACCGTCATAGAACAGCCGTTTTGCATCCATCTCCTCCACATAAGATTTTATTATCAGGTTATGTTCATCAGGCAGGATGGTGTTGGGATTTGAATAAATAATTTGTAACTGACCATTTGTGATGAAATCTTCGAGTTTCCATCCCATCCTGCCTGCTTCATGTACCAACTGTTCCTGCTTCTCCTCAAAAAGTACAATGATACAGTGTTCACCTTGTTTAAGACCTGCAAAAATAAATTGAAGCCCCATTATAGTCTTGCCTACACCAGCACCGCCGTTCACCACTATAAAAGATTGCTCTGGTATACCTCCACGCATCATATCGTCAAGGTCATTCACACCAGTGGATAATCTACCCTCACCTACCGGCAGAGGGGTGGAAGTGGGTTTCAGTTTAGGGAATATGGATATACCATTTGAGTTGATCTTGAACTCATGTGCAGAAGATGTACTGTCCATGTTGTTTCCCATGCCGCGCCATTTCATTATTTCCATTTTCCGAACGACCATGTCCCCTATCAACTCCCTGTCCAGATATATGACACCATCGGCAATATGGGGTAATATGGATTGGTGTATTTGTGACCGATTTAGTTCTCCTGTNAAGTATTGTTCATGTTGTTCCCCATGCCGCGCCATTTCATTATTTCCATTTTCCGAACGACCCTGTCCCCTATCAACTCCCTCTCCAGATAGATGACACCATCGGCAATATGGGGTAGTATGGATTGGTGTATTTGTGGCCGGTTTAGTTCACCTGTGACCATGGTCAGGGCGGACCAGTCCTGTATCATGGAATCAAAGGAATATAAGAAACGGCGTTTTTCGTGAGAAGGAAATCCAAATCCCAGGGTATCAATGGGATTTATTACTAACCGGTCCGGATTGGTAGAAGCGAGGATATTCCCCATGTCAAGCAGTGTTGTCAGCGGGTCTTTTTCGGCAGTAGAGCGGTCAATAGGCCGGACAAGTATTTCTTCACTGAAAAAAGGATAACTATGAAGGTAATCCATCAATTTTTCGAACGATTGCGAGGTGACGGGCATGTAAACTGCCGTCTCCCCGTTCTCTGCTGCATGTGATAATGATTGAAGCACAAAAGTGGTCTTTCCCGCTCCTGCAGTCCCTCCGATTAGTATTAGGGAAGGTTTGGGCAGACCGCCACCCAGCACTTCGTCCAGGTATGCAATACCACTGGAGCAGTGTTTCATATTAGTAACATTATGTTTTAAGCTATTAAACTTGTGCAAACCAGGGATTAACTGCTCTTTGCAATAACTACGTCAATGGAGCGACAGCTAATTGTTGTGTTTCACAGCATCTTCTATCTCTTTCACAGCTTCAGGATTTGCCAGTGTGGAGATGTCGCCCACTTCTTTTGATATGAGGGCTGAGCGCACTACACGTCGCATGATCTTACCGCTTCGGGTCTTGGGGAGGTCATCAACGAAATAAATGATATCGGGCCGGGCTATCTTACCGATCTCTTCTCCTACATGATTCCACAGGATCTTCATCAGTTCATCTCCGGGCTCAACACCCATCTTTAACACCACGAATGCTGCAATGCTCTCACCTTTGATGTCGTCGGGCCTGCCTACCACAGCGGCTTCGCTCACTGATGAATGGCTGACCAGGGCTGATTCGACCTCAGAATTTCCTATCCTGTGCCCGGATACATTGAGCACGTCGTCACCCCTGCCCTGTACCCAGAAGTAGCCGTCACTGTCCACCCTGGCGATGTCGCCTGATATAAAATCACCATTTTTGGTCCAGTATTTTTCCACGTATCGCTGGGGTTCGTTATACAAGGTACGCAGCATGGACGGCCAGGGTGATGTGAGTAGCAGGCTGCCCCCTTCATTCACAACGGATTTGCCTTCAGGGTCATGCACCTCAGCACCAAAACCGGGCAGTGGTCTTGTGGCAGACCCGGGTTTTAAGGGCAATAAGGGCAGCGGGGATATTACGAAACTTCCGGTCTCGGTCTGCCACCACGTGTCCATAATTGGACATCGGCTCTTGCCGATATTTTCATAGTACCATATCCAGGCTTCCGGATTGATGGGTTCACCCACACTGCCCAACAACCGCAGGCTGCTCATGTCGTCTTTCTTGGTCCATTCATCACCGAAGCGCATGTGCATCCGTATGGAGGTGGGCGAAGTATAGAGTACGGTAATGCCGTGGCAGGCTATCATTTCCCACAGCCGGTTCGGTTCGGGATGAGCGGGGGCGCCTTCATAGAGCACCGAAGTGACGCCCAGCATGAGCGGCCCGTAGACAATGTAACTGTGTCCTGTGATCCAGCCTATGTCGGCGGCACACCACCACACATCCTCGGGTTTGAGGTCGAACACCCATTTGAGGGTGAGAGCTACACCTACCGAGTAGGTGTGCGCGTGTACCACACCTTTGGGTTTGCCTGTGGTACCCGAGGTGTAAAGGATAAAGAGGGGGTCTTCCGAGTCCATGACCTGGGTTTCGCATTCGTCAGGCTGCTCAGCGACCAGGTCATGCCACCATATATCGCGTTTACTCATAGATACATCAACCTGCGCCCATTGATAACAAATGGTATGTTCAATGTCAGTACCCTTGACTGCTTCATCGGCCAGTGCTTTGAGGTTGATGACCTTCCCTTTTCTCCAGAAGCCATCCGCGGTAATGAGGACCTTTGCGCCCGAGTCTTGTATCCTGTCCTGCAGTGCGTGGGGACTATAACCCGAGAATACCACGCTGTGTATGGCACCTATCCGGGCGCAGGCGAGCATGGCTATGGGCAGGGAGGGTATCATGGGCATATAGAGGGCCACCCGGTCGCCTTTACCCACACCTAGGCTTTTCAGGCCGTTGGCCATCCGGTTGACTTCATTGTACAGGTCGCGGTAGGTGAGTTCAGTGACGTTGCCCTGTTCTGATTCAAAGATGTAGGCCACTTTGTTCTCGGTGGGTGTTCCCATGTGGCGGTCCAGGGCATCATGGACGATATTGTACTTGCCATTGGTGAACCAGCGATAGAAGGGTGCATCTGAGCTGTCCAGTACTTTGTCGTAGGGGCTGTACCATTCCACAAGGTCTTTTTCCACTTCTCCCCAGAACCATTCTGTGTCCTTACTGCGCTGGTAGAGGGTCTCAATGTCAGGGATATCATGTGCATCCATCCACTGTTTGACATTGCTGTTCTCAACGATCTCTTTGGGGGGATAGAACGTGCGTTCCTCTTCGAGTAGTACTTCTACGTTTGACATTTTTTTTACTCCGCTATACTTATGATGATACTAATTACGTGGTTGGCAGGATAAACATTTCTGATGGGAGGGGGGAGAAAACGTGAACGCAAATAATTTATCAGAATTATCGAATTGTCTATAGGGTCAAGTCAGAAATTATTGAAATTGTAACTATAGTCCATGGTGCAAGATTGTCAGACCACTTGTAAGTTATGCATTTTTGACTCGTTGAACCAGTTTTCCATATTTACAACTACCAGCCTTTCGACACTCCTGCTGCCCCCTTTCGCCNTATTGAAATTGTAACTATAGTCCATGGTGCAAGATTGTCAGACCACTTGTGCTCCACTCGGTATTGTAGTGTGGGGGCTGGCAGGCGCTTTCCGATAAATCTGGGTGGTCTGTTAAGAGCGGATTCATTTTTTTTCAATACACTCCCACCCCTACCCGTTCACCTTAATATTTTTTGAATATTCAACTGAAACCGTATTTTCCAAGCAGAGGTACAAATACAACTCCACCTTTTGGTTCTTTTTTGACCCCGTTGGTCCTGGTTACCAGATATAATTCCTGCATGTACCTGCCAACAGGTATTACCATCATTCCTCCCACATTCAATTGCTCCACCAATACCTCAGGTATCTCAGGGGCAGCGCAAGCCACTGAAATCCTGTCAAACGGTGCTTCCCCTGGCAGGCCCCCACTACCGTCTTCGATGATGACTGTGACTTCTTCCCGATAACCAGTTTCCAGTAAGTTATGGCGAGCCTCCGCACCCAGTGCCGGGATACGCTCGGTGGAATAGACATGTCCTCCCGGGCGCACCAGTTCAGCCATGACAGNAGCCACTGAAATCCTGTCAAACGGTGCTTCCCCTGGCAGGCCCCCACTACCGTCTTCGATGATGACTGTGACTTCTTCCCGATAACCAGTTTCCAGTAAGTTATGGCGAGCCTCCGCACCCAGTGCCGGGATACGCTCGGTGGAATAGACATGTCCTCCAGGGCGCACCAGTTCAGCCATGACAGCAGCATGATAACCGCAACCGCCACCCACCTCCAGCACCCTGTGTCCTGGCTTCAGGTCAAGCAGGTGGCACATTATAGCAACCATATGGGGGGCTGAAATTGTCTGGTCACTACCAATACTCAGGGGATAGTCTGCATAAGCAGCAGGGCGTTCGTTCTCATTTATGAACAGGTGCCTGGGCACATGCTCCATTGCTGTGAATACCCGCTCAGATATTTCTCCATGACTGGATCGCAGTCTCTTTATCAGTCTTTTTCTTTCCGCTTCAAAGTCCATTGTGCAGACCCCCGCGGCTGGATTGCCGGGCCACTACTATGTGGACGGGACTTACGTTTCTTACCATCTTTCTTACCGGCTAACCATTCTATACGTTCCATTGAATCAGAAAAAACACGTCTAATATATTTGGCTGGCACCGCTGTACCTCTTCTATCAACAGAACCGCCATCTCTTAATTTTATCTTTTTTATCTGGAAAGTTTCATTGTTGGAAGATAGTGTCTCACCAATTGTAAACTCTTTCTCACCATCAACTTTCATCTCAAAAGATTTTGTCTCCCAACCCTTGTTTACTGATATTTTGGCACCTACATTGTCGGTTGCCCTGGCCCAGATTGTAAGTATGCTGTCGGCACGAGCCATATTCACCCGTTTGCCACCTGATTCTATAGATGTAACCTGCACAAAATTGGCCATTTCCCCACTATCATCTTCTACAACGAACTCATCATCTATTGAAATGTTCTCTTCTGAATCAAGGGTAATTCTGCGACTTGNCGGCACGAGCCATATTCACCCGTTTGCCACCCGATTCTATGGATGTAACCTGCACAAAATTGGCCATCTCCCCGCTATCATCTTCTACAACAAACTCATCATCTATTGAAATGATCTCTTTTGAATCAAGGGTAATTCTGCGACTTGCTGATGTATCTTCTGAGCTAACCACCACTCTGAGGCTCACAGGCCTGGTCTTTTCTTTCTGGTGGGGGTGGATTGTATCGCATTGCGTACATTTCACCAACAATCCAGGCTTTTCTTTTAATATGCTGTGTGGTACCGGCTCACCTGGCGAGCATTCCGGGCACTCCACCTGTATAATCTCATGTTCCATTGTACTTTTAAACCTCACTTTATTATTGAGTTACAAGATAGTAAATACTTCGATGCCCCAGGACTACCTTCTTACTTTGTGAGAGATAGATTAGGGGAGATAATTCAATAAACTGCTGAAAAATGTATTAGTGTGGGATCTTAAAATCTCACAAAAAAAAAACATTTGTACAGGTTAGACATTATATCTAATAACTGCACATGTTCTAACTTACTTTAATTATGTTAACTATCCATTACACTTTTGAAAAAAAGTGTATGACCATAAACCTCTGGATTAGAATCTTTTTGGTCTGTGGTTTTGGTAGCAATCTCTGCAATAAACCGGCCTGTCAGGATCAGGTACGAAAGGCACTTCGGTTTCCTGCCCACAGTCTGCACACGTTGCTTTGTGCATCTCACGTGGACCAAACCCACCACTACCGCCTCTACTTCCGCCACTACCGCCTCTACTTCCGCCTCTGTTATTGAAACCTCTATCGTTCATATATTATTAACTTCCATTTTAATTCTAATCAACTAATTCAAAAAGAGCCGCACTTGAAAATTTGAGATTCCTAATGAGGTCAATAAAATTAATCGACAGTCTTCTTTACAACCTACTGGTTTATAGATGTTTTGCCTGGTTCCACAACTCACCGGCTTATAGTCAAATTCAATTCCTGCCAGTTCTCATCTACCCCTTCCAGCGACTGCACAACCCCTGCATTAATCCCTTCAATGATCTTTTCCACAAAACGGTTCATCGGAATATCTTTCCCGTCAACTATCAATTCAAGTTCCATTTCGTTACCTCCTCTAATTCTATAAACAAATGTATTCAATTTAACTTTAACTGCACTATGTTTTCAACTCGTCATCCAGCATATCCTGAAGGTCCCATCCCAATATATCGCGAATAATGATATAACTCATCTCCGGCGAGATAGCACCCACTTCAGTACATATTACATCAATNTCTTTCCCGTCAACTATCAATTCAAGTTCCATTTCGTTACCTCCTCTAATTCTATATACAAATGTATTCAATTTAACATTAACTGCACTATGTTTTCAACTTGTCATCCAGCATATCCTGAAGGTCCCATCCCAGTATATCGCGAATAATGATATAACTCATCTCCGGCGAGATAGCACCCACCTCAGTACATATTACATCAATATAATCTGAAGGTGTGACATCAAAAGCCGGATTCCTTACACTAACATGCAACATACCTGACAATTTTTCGCTGTCCATAACCTCTGATACATCCCGTTCCTCTATCTCCACCATCTCACCCATCAGGGTACGGGGACTGAACTTGTATGTCTCAGCTGCCACTATCACGTTGGTTCTGCTCTCATGGGCCGCCATTGCCAGCTGGGAAGTGCCTATCTTATTTATCACGCTGCCATTAGCAGTGACCGCATCCGCACCCACAACCACAATATCCACATCCTTCATGTAATACCGTACAGCTGAATCCACTATTAATGAAGTATTTATGCCCAGTTCATTAAGTTGGGAAATAGTCAGAAGACCCTGTCGTCGTGGTCTGCTTTCGGTAGCTATCACATTTATATTCTTACCAGCCTTGTGCGCCTGTGCTATCACCGATATGGCGGCCTGGCTGTTGCAGTGGGTCATTATGGTATCCCCATTGCGGATACGCCTGCTACCAATTGTCCCTATCCTCTCAGTGGCCTCTTTTGATGATTCAATAAACTGGTCCACTCGCCTTATCAGGTCGGTTCTGGCCTCATCCACAGTGTCACCTGTATATCCCATTACTATCCTAATGGAATTGGGCAATGAGACAGCAGTTGGCCTGGTGGCTACTAATACATTGGCCGCATTTGATATTTTGGTATTGAATTTCTTTACTGACTTCTCCTCAAGCTGCTGAGCATAATCTTTGAGTGCCCCTGCTGCGGCTCTGGCTATAGTACCTGCTCCCCTTATCTCCATTGTTTGTATCTTTTTTGCTATATCAAGTACGATGTCCATGATTTCACCTTGTTCAGTATAGGTAATCCACAGGGCAAAAGACTTACTAATCTATCAGGTATAATACCACCCATGAAAGACCTGCCCTCTCCAGTGTCAGATGAAATTACAGAATCCTGCATCCATGAGAGGATAGAACAGGTTACAGATTACCTTCAAAAATTTGACGGCGTACTTGTAGCTTTCAGCGGTGGCGTGGACAGCAGTGTCCTGGCAGCACTGGCATACCGGGCACTGGGTAGTAGGTCAACTGCCGTTACTGCACAAAGCCAGACCCTGCCCAGGCGTGAACTTGAAAGTGCAAAGAGAACGGCAAAGGATATCGGAATCAAGCACATTGTTATTCCTTATAACGAACTTGATGAGCCCGAATTTGCACAAAACCCGGTTAACAGGTGTTATTACTGCAAGACCGGCCTGTTCAGGGCACTGAGGGCACTGGCTGATGAATTCGGGTTTGATGCTGTTGCAGACGGTACTAACGCCTCCGAACTTACTGGACACAGGCCGGGCCACAGGGCAGCCATAGAACAGCACATTCTTACTCCCTTTGCCGATATGGGTATTAACAAGGATGAGATACGCCAGATTGGGCGCTCAATGGGACTGGATGTCTGGGATAAACCCCAACAAGCATGCCTGTCCAGTCGGTTCCCTTATGGCAACACCATTACCGAAGAAGGGTTAAAACAGGTTGAACAAGCAGAAGAATTTCTCTTTGATCTAGGAGTTGAGCAGTACAGGGTGCGTCATCATGGAAACACGGCACGCATTGAAGTACCTGAAAATTTTTTTAGGATACTAATGATCAATAAAGATACTATAATAGTCCGCTTTAAGGAACTAGGCTATACCTACATTACCCTTGACCTTGAGGGTTTCAGAAGCGGAAGTTTCGATGTTTCTATTTAGCCAGAATCGTTATAGAAAGTATTCGAAAAAGATTATCAGATGTAGATTTAATTTCACTCAAATAGCCTGTCTACCAGCCATTGCGGGTCAAACTTCACCATATCGTCGTATTCCTGGCCTACACCTAAAAATAGGATGGGTTTACCCGTGGCATGAGCTACTGAAATGGCTGCACCGCCCTTTGAATCGGCATCTGCCTTAGTAAGTATGTTCCCATTTACCGGTACAGCATCATTGAAAAGAGCAGCACGCTCTACTGCATCATTACCTGCTATTGCCTCATCCACAAATATCACCAGGTCCGGAGGAGCTACTCTGCATATTTTCTTTAACTGGTCCATAAGATTAATATTGGTATGCATCCGCCCTGCTGTGTCCGCCAGTACCACATCCAGATGTCGTGCTTTGGCATACTCCACGGCATCATAAACAACTGCAGCCGGGTCACTACCTTCCTGATGTTTGATAAGCTTTACACCAAGTTTGTCTGCATGATGCTGTATCTGGTCAATAGCACCTGCCCTGAAAGTATCTGCTGCTGCAATCACAACAGAATGTCCATTATTTAATAGCCGTCTGGTAACCTTGGCAATAGAAGTGGTTTTTCCTGTACCGTTCACGCCTATAAACGCCATCGTAACGGGCTTATCAGCAGACTTGACAAAATCATCAAAATCCAGTTCTTCCACACTTANAAGCTTTACACCAAGTTTGTCTGCATGATGCTGTATCTGGTCAATAGCACCTGCCCTGAAAGTATCTGCTGCTGCAATCACAACAGAATGTCCATTATTTAATAGCCGTCTGGTAACCTTGGCAATAGAAGTGGTTTTTCCTGTACCATTTACGCCTATGAACGCCATAGTAACGGGCTTATCAGCAGACTTGACAAAATCATCAAAATCCAGTTCTTCCACACTTAATACCCTGATAAGTGCATTTTTCAGCGCCTGTTCAACGATTTTACCTTTATTCTCCCCAATCTTGAAACTGCTGCCTACAAGTTCCTCTTTTACAGAAGCAACTACTTCTTCTGCCACTGGCATGGCAACATCGCTTTCAAGCAGTGCCACCTCAAGATCCCAGAGAGGTTCCTCCAGCGACTTTTCATCAATGATGAATTCACGCCTCATCAACAGGGCTTTGGCTTTATCTCCAATACTGGTAGATATTCCTTTTTTTTCTTCCACCACGTCAGGTGAAATATCAGATTCTTTGACAACCTCAACTTCAGACGCTTCCTCTGCCTGTTTGTCTAATACAGTGCCAAACGAATCCTTAAGTCCACTAAGTTTTTGTTTAAGATTATTAAACATCTATGAACCCTGCATATTAGGAGTGGCTGGAACCTGCTGCTGGCCTACATTCGAATTCAGGACACCTTCAATCTCTTTCATCCTGCTTGTAAGTTCATTGAGACTGTTTTGAATACTTTCCTGGTATTTGGTGAGTTCTTCTTTACGATTATCCAGCATGGTTTTTGCATCTGCAATGTTCTTTTCCACACTTATCCCGGCTCCTACCTGTATAACCACGTTCTCAGGCATAACCAGATTAGCTTTCACATTGACACCTGCACCAATAGGTAAAAAAATCTCATGTCCATCATTCACCCCTTCAAATTCAGTCAGGGTGGTGATGGCTTTAATGACGTCGTTAATACTGTCACTGACAAAATTCAATTGCTGGACAGCAGATTCTGACTGGTATTGCATCTGTTGATGCTGAGCCGCCATATTCTGAATATCCTGTTCAGACAATGGTTTATTAGAAGCCAAAATGTTCACTCCTTGTTAATTGAATCAAGGCGTATCAAGTTACGTTTTAGGCCATGTTCACTGCCTATGAGCGAATAAACTTTTTCACGTGCATTTTTTTCATTCAGACTGGATACATTTTTTGTGAAACTTTCCCATAAATTGCCTGCCTTGAATGTACCAGATATAATGTAATTTTCCATCTTTAATTTCTCCTTGTTCGAATTGATAAATGTTAATACACGTATGTCTGCTGTACCCTAATACATTTGCAGGATAAATACTTTATTCAAACCTATCAAATAACACTTTATAGTCCCCAGCAGAACTGCGGAGTATAACGATTAAGGTTAGCAGTTAACAGGTATACTAATTTTGAAAAAATTGTATGAATTAATTCATACTCAATTCAGTTTTAAGTTCTCCAAGCGTAGCAATGCGTTCTGCAAATGCATTATGGCTATGAATACTCTCTTCATTGATCTGTTTAATTGTTATTATCGATTCATCAGGAATGTCAGAGAAATCGTTCACAATTTTCTTGGCCATGGTGCGTACACAATCTTCAACAAACTTTGGGTTCTTATGGGCATTCTCAACCAGCATTGCCTCATCGTTGCGCTTGAGTAATTCATAAATGCTGGAACTCATGGACGTTTCAATGATGTGGACAATCTTATCGATGGAAACTTTGTGGTGATGGGAAACCTGGATGGTTACAATACCTCTTCCCCGCTGGTTATGGGTTGCCATGGGCACTGTATTGAGGAATTCATAAATTGTCTTGCTGTCCACGTTCAATCGATTCAGTTCAGCTATGGCCTTATCGCGCATTATTTCCTGGGCACATGGACAGGCAGTAAGACCTAAAACCTCAGCCCCCACCATTTTATTCACGAACACCTTACCATTTTCCTGCCGGTTAGCGATTGCTTCTGCAAAGATGTCAACCACTTGCTGGCATTTCACCTTATTGACCGGTGTTATCCGCTTGACTATGTATTCACTCTTCATTCTAACTTCGGCCTTAGTGGCATATTCATGCCGGTCAAGCAATCGTTTAGCAACTTCTCCACAAAGTTCTTCAATCTCACAAACTGGTAAATTGATAGATTCTTCCAACACTTCATCTATGGCTTCAAAATTACGTGAGAGGTTTGCCCCTTTGCGGTCCGATGGTAGATCAACAAAGATATCGAAATTTGATATTAGTATAATGGGGCGTTTATCTGCTCTTGATACTTCGACCAATTTCTTTACATTGGTGACACCAACACGGGAAAGTGTTATCGGTATGTCTGGTTTGTTCGCCTGAACATCAGCTAATTTTACTACTGGTATATCCATTTAGTAATCTCCATATTACAGATAAATGTGTGTAGTTGTGGCACGTGACTATATTTTTCACAGATATAATGTTTGCGTAATGAACCTAAGTTTAAATGTCTTTTGTTTATATTATTACGGTGAAAATTCACAAATGAATTTTAATTAATATATTGCCTTGAGAATGTATATATATGGGTACAATCAAAATATCTATGTTTAGTAGTAATTTTGGCGGTGAAAGTGATGACACTTTTTAAAAAATCAAAAACAGACTCTAAGAAAGAAGACAATAAAGATATTGATTTCCTGAAGCAGAATATTACTTCTGATTTGGATGAAAAAACTTCAAAAACAAGTAAGACAGTGCCCAAATTGTCAGATATTCTAGGAAGCAAGCCTGATGTGAAATCAAAGTTGAGCGAAATTAATTTCGAGGCTAAAACCATCGAAGAGCGCAATAAAGAAAATGTTCCCGAAGGAAACAAATCAGAACCGTCCACTCAAAAACCTAGTATAGGGAATGTAAGGGAAGCTCTTGCATCGGCAATAAAAGAACAGAGTGCTGCTGCAGCAGCACCAACAACTGCAGCAAAACCGGAAACACAGGCAACACCAGTAAAGCCACCAGCGGCAGCACCAACAACTGCAGCAAAACC
>NKAJ01001157.1_pt1 | contig 22021 bp, 33 predicted proteins | sample 1556001 | NCBI WGS metagenome assembly NKAJ01 (sample SAMN06204642, study PRJNA360343) | marine sediment metagenome | isolation source: Jiulong cold seep at northern South China Sea | place: China: South China Sea, Jiulong cold seep | collected 2013-06 | reverse complement strand
CTTTGCCTTAAGGGCATGTCTCCCGGAGTGTTTCCCAAGGACCAGGGTCCCTTTGCTGAGACCTATGTCCTTGGGATCGATAATCTCATAGGTCGTACGTTCCTTTAAGACCCCGTCCTGGTGGATTCCGGACTCGTGTGCAAAGGCGTTGTCCCCTACTATGGCCTTGTTCGCCTGAACTACCATTCNGCTGAGCTTGTAGCCTATTTCCTCAAGCTTTGCCTTAAGGGCATGTCTCCCGGAGTGTTTCCCAAGGACCAGGGTCCCTTTGCTAAGACCTATGTCCTTGGGATCGATAATCTCATAGGTCGTACGTTCCTTTAAGACCCCGTCCTGGTGGATTCCGGACTCGTGTGCAAAGGCATTGTCCCCTACTATGGCCTTGTTCGCCTGAACTACCATTCCGGTAAGCATGCTTACCAGCCGGCTGGCAGCCATGATGTGTTGAGAAGATATCGCTGTGTCAAAGGGAAGGACGTCTCGCCTGGTACGGATGGCCATGACCACCTCTTCCATAGCGGCATTGCCGGCCCTCTCACCTATACCGTTTACAGTGCACTCCACCTGTCTTGCACCTTGCTCTAAAGCTGTCAGCACATTCGCTGTGGCCAGCCCCAGATCGTTGTGACAGTGTACACTCAAGATCGCTTTGTGGATGTTGGAAGTGTGCTCGACCACATATCGGATCATCCTGCCAAAATCATGCGGTACGGCATACCCCACTGTGTCCGGGAAATTGACCGTTGTGGCACCGGCATCTATCACCGTCTCAAAGACCTTGCAGAGGAAATCAAGATCGCTCCGGCTCGCGTCTTCAGCGGAAAACTCCACATTGCTGGTGTATTTTGCAGCATACCCTACCGCTGCTCGGGCCATATCCAGTACCTGCTCCCTGGTCTTTCTCAGTTTATGCTGGAGGTGGATATCAGAGGTGGCAAGAAAGATATGTATTCGAGGATTTTCCCCCTCCTTTATAGCCTCCCATGCAGTATCGATGTCTTTCTCATTGGCACGGGCCAGGGCAGCAACCTGCAGACCCTTGAGTTCCTGCGCAATGCGCTTAACACTCTGAAAGTCACCTGGGGAAGCAACAGGAAATCCGGCCTCGATCACATCGACATTCAGCTTTTTCAACTGCCTACCGATCTGGAGTTTCTCCTCAACGTTTAGAGATACACCAGGGGACTGCTCACCGTCCCTTAATGTGGTATCAAATATTATTATCCTATCACTGCTGCTCATTTTCTTGTAACCGTTCACGGGATTACAACACCCGTTTTACCGCAACCCACCGAACTGTAAGCGTTCACAGGGTGCTGCAGATGCGAGGCGGAGGGTACGCAGACGTACTCCCTGTACTTCAAGTGCCCGACAACAAAGCAGATGCGGTGCCCTGTGAACGCTTACCATTTTCTTTACGTCCCCTCATCTCTGCCAGGGGAAACATCTTTACTGTGATGTTCCGCACCAGACCTCAACGACCTGGGTCTCAGGGCCCTAATGGACATCAAGACAGGCCCGGATATCACATAGGTACCTATAAGGACAAATAGCGTCACCTTGGGCTCCATAGCAACTACCATTATGGCCAGAATCAGCACTACCATACCGGAAAAAGGGTGCTGCTGAAGCCAGCGGACTTCCTTGAAACTATAGTAACGCACATTGCTGACCATCAGGAAGGAAAGGCCATAGACCATGATCAGCACCGCCACATGACGTACCGGCCCAAATATACCGACATGCTGGCATAAAAGCACAGATGTGGCCAATACGGCCGCTGCAGAAGGACATGGCAGACCAAGGAAGTAATAATCCCTTGTGCTGCTGCTGCTCTGGCTCAGGGTATTGAATCTGGCCAGCCTGAGGGCAGTGGTTGCCACATACAGGAAGGCAGCAAGCCATCCGAGCCGGCCGTAATCCTGCAGCCCCCACATAAAGGCCAGTATGCCCGGGGCCACTCCAAAGGCCACTAAGTCTGAAAGGGAATCATACTCCATACCGAATCTACTCGTAGTACGGGTCCAACGAGCCACCCTGCCGTCCAGACCATCCAGGACAAAGGATATTAAAATGGCCACGGCAGCGGCCTGATAATTCCCTTTAATCGCGGCAATAATGGCATAAAATCCGCTGAACAGGCTTGCCGAGGTCAGCAGGTTTGGGAGGAGATATATGCTGNTAATCCTGCAGCCCCCACATAAAGGCCAGTATGCCCGGGGCCACTCCAAAGGCCACCAGATCTGAAAGGGAATCATACTCCATGCCAAATCTACTTGTAGTACGGGTCCAACGAGCCACCCTGCCGTCCAGACCATCCAAAATACCGGCTATCAAGATGGCTACGGCAGCGGCCTGATAATTCCCTTTAATCGCGGCAATAATGGCATAGAACCCGCTGAACAGGCTTGCCGAGGTCAGCAGGTTTGGAAGGAGATAGATACTCCGTNCCGAATCTACTCGTAGTACGGGTCCAACGAGCCACCCTGCCGTCCAGACCATCCAGGACAAAGGATATTAAAATGGCCACGGCAGCGGCCTGATAATTCCCTTTAATCGCGGCAATAATGGCATAAAATCCGCTGAACAGGCTTGCCGAGGTCAGCAGGTTTGGGAGGAGATATATGCTGCGCCTTGAAGTCTTGTCTGCTGAATCACCGCTTTGCTTTTGTTTCATGGGAGACCCCCTGTTAGAAATAAGGAATTGGGAATTAGTCTCTTAATAATATGATATTCGTGTTTTATTATGATAGAATATTTTTGGCAAGAACCGTCTGCCCGGCCATTGTCCGATCACCTTTTTTCACCAACACTGAAGCATCCTTCGGGACATATACGTCAAGACGAGATCCAAAACGAATAAGTCCAAAGCGTTCACCGATTTTAACACTATCACCGACCTCAGCCCAACAAACAATTCGCCTGGCTATTATACCAGCCACCTGTACGACGGTCAGCTCCATTTCGTCCTCGCTGCGGATCAAAAGGGCATTTCGCTCGTTTNGAACCGTCTGCCCGGCCATTGTCCGATCACCTTTTTTCACCAACACTGAAGCATCCTTCGGGACATATACGTCAAGACGAGATCCAAAACGAATAAGTCCAAAGCGTTCACCGATTTTAACCCTATCACCGACCTCAGCCCAACAAACAATTCGCCTGGCTATTATACCCGCCACCTGTACGACGGTCAGCTCCATTCCGTCCTCGCTTCGGATCAAAAGGGCATTTCGCTCGTTTTCAAGCAAGGCCCTTTTACGGTCGGCAGGCCAGAAGGATCCCGGCTGGTACGAAATTTGTTGAACCTTGCCCGTAATTGGGGCCCTGTTTACATGCACATTAAAAATATTCATGAATATACTGATCCGCTTTACGTCTTTTCCGTTAAGGGAGCCCGTGTTGTCTTCAGCTATATCTATGACCCGACCGTCAGCAGGTGATACCACCAGACCCGAACCTGATGGAATTATACGCTCAGGGTCCCGAAAGAAAAAGAGAACAAAGACCGCAATCACAAAAAAGACCACGGCCGGAACAGGCCAGTTGAGTAAAGAACATATCACAGCGGCCAGGACGGCAATACCTATGAAAGGGACTCCTTCCTTGGCAACTGGAATGCGATGAGAATGCATTAAGGGCTTAGAAAGCCGGGGCTACTTATTGAGCCAGCTCATCATATCCCTCAGGCGGGAGCCGACCTCTTCTATAGGATGTTCCTTTTCCCGCTGTCTGAGGGCGTTGAATACAGGGCGTTTGACTTGGTTTTCCAGCATCCATTCCCCGGCAAATCTGCCACTCTGAACCTCATCAAGGATCTTGCGCATTTCCTTTCTTGTTTCTTCTGTTATTATGCGCTTCCCCCTGGTAAGATCGCCATATTCCGCCGTATCGCTGATTGAGTAACGCATCTGCGACAGACCGCCTTCGTAAATCAGGTCAACTATGAGCTTGAGCTCGTGGCAGCACTCGAAGTATGCTATCTCCGGCTGATAACCCGCTTCAACCAGGGTCTCAAAACCCGCTTTTATGAGCTCGGTGACCCCGCCACAAAGGACACACTGCTCGCCGAAAAGATCAGTCTCGGTCTCTTCTTTATACGTGGTTTCAATGACCCCCGCACGGGTGGCGCCTATGCCGTTTGCATAGGCAAGTGTCCTCTGAAGGGCTTCTCCCGTGTGATCCTGATGTATGGCCACCAGGCTGGGCACACCGGCGCCCCTTTCGTATTCCCTGCGCACCAGATGTCCCGGGCCTTTGGGTGCAACCATTGTAACGTCCACGTCAGCAGGAGGAATTATCTGGCCAAAGTGAATGTTGAAGCCATGGGCAAAAAGGAGCATGTTCCCGGTCTTCAGGTTTGGCTCAATAGCACTTTCGTATAGCCGGCCCTGGACATGATCAGGCACCAGGACCATGATGAGCTCTCCCTTGGCTGCAGCTTCTCCGGCACTTACAGGCTCAAACCCGTGTTTGACTGCAAGATCATGATTGGGTGTTCCAGGGAGTTCCCCCACGACAACAGACAACCCACTATCTCTCAAGTTCTGGGCATGGGCATGCCCTTGGCTACCATAGCCGATTATGGCTATGGTCTTTCCTTGAAGTATGTCCATGGGGGCATCTTGTTCGTAATAAATCCTCATCCTCTATAGCTCCTTTATAGTAATCGTTCACACCCCCTGCCAGATGGGAAGTGATTAATTACCCTTCCTAGATCGTCTTTTTCTCTCTCATCATGGCTATGGTACCAGTTCTTGTAATTTCTTTGATTCCAATTGGACGGAGTAGCTCTATTACTGCCTTTAGTTTTGACTCCGGTCCGGTGACCTCTAAGGTGTAAGATTTAGGGCTCACGTCAACGACCTTGCAACGGAATATATCGCAAATACGTAATATCTCGGCCCTGGATTGTTCCTCAGCCTTGACCTTGATCAAGGACATCTCGCGCTCAACAAACTCACCTTCACTCACATCCACGACCTTGAAGACATCCACCAGGCGCCTGAGCTGTTTTATTATTTGCTCAATTATAAATTCATCGCCTCTTGTCACCAGTGTGAGATGTGACAGGCTCGGGTCCAGGGTTGCAGCCACATTAAGGCTCTCAATATTAAACGCCCGCCCACTGAAAAGCCCTGTTATGCGGGAAAGGGCACCAGGAGTATTTTCAACTAATACAGAGAGAGTATGCTTCATAGGGCCAAGCTCCTTATCCTAAATATCAAACGAGCAACATCTCAGTTGTAGCCTTTCCGGCCGGGACCATTGGGAATACCCCTTCTTCGCGGGCTATAGCAAATTCCATAATCGCCAGACCTTCCGCTTCAAGACCCTTACTGAGCACATCATCGACCTCTTCCGGCTTGGTTGCTCTAAACCCTTTGGCCCCATAAGCCTCAGCCAGTTTCACAAAATCCGGGGTCATTTCAAACTCAGTAGCTGCATACCGACGATCATAGAACAGCTCCTGCCATTGTCTAACCATGCCGAGAAATTGGTTATTCAGAATGACTATTTTTACAGGCAGGCGTTGCTCCATGGCGGTCGCCATCTCCTGGATATTCATCTGTATGCTGCCGTCACCGGCTACATCCACCACCAGCTTGTCAGGGAAGGCCATCTGGGCCCCAATAGCAGCAGGAAATCCATAGCCCATGGTTCCAAGGCCGCCGGAAGTCAGGAGGGTCCGTGCCTCGTCGAATTTGTAGAACTGGGCGGTCCACATCTGGTTCTGACCGACCTCTGTAGTAATGATAGTAGCCCGTCCCTTTGTCATCTCATACAGCTTTTCAATGACATACTGAGGCTTGATAACGCCAGGCTCCTCTTTATATGTGAGGGGATGGCGTTTTTTCCATGCATCAAGCTGCTGCAACCAAGCCTGGTGTTGGTCCATCCAGGCTTCAGCAGGGCGGCCACCATCCTTTACGGCGTCCAACAGCTTCTTCAATACCCTCTTGCAATCACCCACTATAGGCACATCCACCTTCACGTTTTTCTGAATAGATGTGGGATCTATGTCCAGGTGAATTATCTTGGCCAGCGGAGCAAATGCCTCGATCTTTCCGGTAACCCTGTCGTCAAAGCGGGCGCCAATAGCAATGATGAGATCACTGTTTGCCATGGCCATGTTGGCACAGTATGTACCGTGCATGCCCAGCATACCCAGGCTCAGCTCATGGGTGCCAGGAAATCCGCCAAGCCCCATCAAAGTCATGGTTACCGGAATATGCATCGCTTTAGCAAGTGCCCTGAGCTCCTTATACGCATCGGAGATGATTACTCCGCCACCTGCGTAAATAACAGGCCGTTTTGCCTTTTCAATTAACCTGTAAGCCCGCTCAATCTGTTTGCCGTGAGGCTCGATTACAGGATTATATGAACGGAGCTTTATCTCCTGTGGATAGTCAAACTCGGCCTTGCCGTTCTGAACATCCTTGGGAAGATCTACAAGGACAGGACCCGGCCGGCCTGATCTTGCGACATAAAAGGCTTCCTTAAGGACCTGAGGAAGGTCCTTGACGTCTTTAACAAGGTAATTGTGCTTTGTGCAAGGACGTGTAATGCCTACGATATCCACTTCCTGGAATGCGTCATTACCAATCAGGGCAGTGGGTACCTGACCGGTAAATACAACTATGGGAACCGAATCCATGTTTGCTGTTGCTATACCTGTAACGGTGTTGGTGGCTCCCGGACCTGACGTGGCCACGCACACTCCCACCTTTCCGGAAGCCCTGGCATAACCATCGGCAGCATGGGCCGCTCCTTGCTCATGTCGGACCAGGACGTGCTTTATGGTGCCGTCTTTTTCCAAGGCATCGTAGACATCAATAATAGCCCCGCCGGGAAAGCCAAAGATAACATCGACACCTTCTCGCTTGAGGGCCTCTACGACCATTTGTTTTCCGGTCATCTTTGCCATGTACTTTACCCCTGTTAGCAATAGAATTAGGTTAGGAGTTCAAGGTAGTTTTTGAAGTTTATTCCCCTGATTTTAGGTTGTCAATAAAGTTAATCTTTTTTAGTAGGCTTTCTCAACAAATAATGCCCTCAGAACTTGCAGTTCTGAGGGCAATCAACCTCTTTTATAGCGTATTATACGACACTAAGTGAAATCTGTGTTGTTATAAAGGGCCGAATCAAGTTTTATCTGTCTCTACGCCCTTTTTCTCCTCTTGCACTTCACCCTCTTTTGAATCAACATCTACCCCGGAAGTCTTATTGCCGGTGACTTCGGGCTTCTCGCTTTCCTCTTCTCCTACGGCCTCAACCCTGGTGGCGGATTTTTCCTCTACGACTCCCTCCTCAGCGACGGATGCCTCCTCACTGATTCGGGTTTCCTCAGCAGGGCCATCCTCCTCTTTCATGCTTTCCAGCTTATCAACAGACGGTTCCGGAGGAGCAGCCTGCGGTATCACGGATTCAGCAGATGCCATCTTTTGAGGCTTACGTTGAGGCTTGGGCTTCTCCAGGGATTCGGTGACCAGTTCCACAATAGACATCATGGCAGCGTCTCCCCTTCGTGGGCCTATCCTTACTATCCTGGTATAACCACCATTTCGATCGGCAAATTCCTGCCCCCACTCATCAAAAAGCTTCGAAACGACTTTGCGGTCACGTATGACTGAAAATGCCTGACGCCTTGCATGAAGACTCGATCTTTTTGCCAAAGTAACCATTTTGTCAGCCACACGCCTGACCTCTTTGGCCCTTGGAACTGTTGTGACAATTCGACCATGCTCTAACAGCGATGTTACCATATTTCCGAGCATCGCCTTACGATGAGCTGTCTTACACCCCAGCCTATGCGTCCTTCTTCGGTGCCTCATTACTCATCACCTTCTTCTTTTTCAGTATTTTTTTCCTCATCTGTTTTCTCAGGCGGATTCCATCCCTGAAGCTTCATCCCCAGATGTAATCCCATGCCATCGAGGTTTCCCTGAATCTCTTGCAAAGATTTTCGGCCAAAATTTTTTGTCTTGAGCATCTCTTGCTCTGACTTTTGTACAAGCTCACCAATGTAGTAGATATTTGCGTTTTTAAGGCAATTGGCCGAGCGTACAGAAAATTCCAGTTCATCAATTTTTCGGTTCAGATATTCGAGTTTGCCTTCAAAGTCAGAAGAGAGCTTTTCCTCTTCGGACTCTTCCTTCTCGTCAAAGTTAATAAACACCGTAAATTGATCCTTCAGAATCTTTGCGGCATAAGCCATGGCGTCCTCAGGAAGGACTGTACCATCGGTCAAGACCTCCATGGTCAACTTGTCATAGTCGGTCATCTGGCCAACACGGGCTTTGGTAACAACAAAATTGACCTTCTGCACCGGCGAAAACAGAGAATCTATAGCTATAGTACCTATGGGATGATCAGGATCCTTATTGCTTTCAGCAGAGACGTATCCCTTGCCCCATTTAGCCATCATTTCCATCCGTAGTTCTCCATCTTCCGTCAATGTGGCAATATGATGATCAGGATTCAGAACCTCAACTCCACCATGTGGAGCAATTAAATCTTCGGCACGCACTTCTCCAGGCCCTTGTTTTTCCAATATCAGGATCTTTTCTTCATCCTTGAAAATCTTCAGGCGCACACCCTTCAGATTAAGAATAATATCTGTTACGTCTTCAATTACTCCTGGCATGGTTCCCAGTTCGTGCAATACACCTTCTATTTTTACGGAAACAATCGCAGCCCCTTGTAGAGAAGACAAGAGCACACGTCGCAAGGAGTTACCCAGTGTGGTGCCATAGCCTCTCTCCAGAGGCTCACAACTGAATTTGCCATAAAAGCTTGTGTGTGTTGCGGTATTAACTTCCAGCCTCTTGGGACGAATTAATTCCCGCCAGTTGCGATAGTATGGAGTCTGTTCAGCAGTCATATTGTCTATCTAAGCCTCTTGAACTCCGGATATAATTCAATTCTTTTGCTCTAGAGTATCTCTAGGGTCAGCAGTATCACAGGTTATTACTTAGAGTAGAATTCAACTATTAGCTGTTCCTGAATTGGCATAGTTATGTGTCCTCGTTCAGGCATTGCCTTCACTGTCCCCTGCAACTTATCCTCATCCAGTTCCAGCCACTCAGGCACACCCCTGCGGGCAATTGCCCCCATCGCCTGTTTCAGGGGAGCTATAGATTTGCTCTTCTCTGTTACTTTGATTTCGTCTCCCTGCTTTACCAAAAAAGACGGTATGTCCACTTTTTTCCCATTTATGATGAAATGTCCATGACGGACTAACTGACGGGCCTGTGATCTGGACTCAGCAAAGCCAAGGCGATAAACTACGCCGTCAAGACGTCTTTCCAGGAGTACTAGAAGATTAGTACCGGTGACCCCCTTTTGACGATCAGCTTTATCAAAATAACTCCTGAATTGTGCCTCCTGTAATCCATACATACGCCGAACCCGCTGTTTTTCTCTCAACCGAATCCCATAGTCAGAAACTTTTATCCGGCCCTGTCCATGTTCTCCCGGCACATAACTGCGTTTTTCAAAGGCACACTTATCTGAATAACACCTGTCTCCCTTAAGAAAAAGTTTGCAACCCTCTCTGCGACACAAGCGACATCGTGGTCCTGTATATCTAGCCAAAATACTTCCTCCGGTAACTTGGAAACATATAAATAAGCCTAATTAATACTCTGATGCAGTCCTATACTCTTCGTCTCTTTGGAGATCTGCAACCGTTATGAGGTATTGATGTTACGTCTCGAATAACTGAGATTTTAAATCCTGCTATTTGGAGGGCCCGCACTGCTGCCTCTCTTCCGGAACCTGGTCCCTTGAGATGTACTTCAACACTTCTCATGCCATGGTCTGCTGCTTTTCTTACAGCGTTTTCAGCCGCTACCTGGGCGGCAAACGGAGTGCCTTTCCTCGAACCCTTAAAACCCTGGGTCCCTGCACTTGCCCAGGAAATTGTATTCCCCTGTTTATCAGTTATATTTATTATGGTATTGTTAAAAGTAGATCGTATGTGCACAATACCTTCCGGCACATTCTTCTTTTCTTTTCGGCCACCTCTTCTCGGTGATGCCATATTACTCCGCCCTCCGTTACTAAATTCTTCTCTTCTTTTTGACTACTGAGCGCCTAGGTCCCTTTCGTGTACGAGCATTTGTTTTGGTGCGCTGTCCATTAACCGGAAGTCCTCTACGATGTCTAAGTCCCCGATAACTGCCAAAATCCATCAATCGCTTGATGTTCAATGACACCTCTCTGCGAAGATCTCCCTCCACTTTATAATCGGCATCGATAATCTTCCGTAGCGACGTGATATCTTGATCCGTCAAATCATCGGATTTTTTGTTTCTGTCAATTTCTGCCTTATCCAGAATTTGTTGGGCAGTTGTACGTCCAATCCCATAAACATACGTGAGCGCAATCTCCAACCTCTTATTCTTTGGCAGTTCAACGCCTGCAATTCTTGCCACAGATCAACCCCCTAGCTATCCTTGTCGCTGTTTGTGCCTTGGATTTTTGCAAAGCACTCGCAGTATGCCTCTGCGTCGGATTATTTTGCAGTCCTTACAACGACGTCTGATTGATGCTTTAACCTTCATGGCATATTCCTCTTCGCTCTTTCGGACCAGGATTAAATCTTTTCTGCAACTGAGATTTACCTGGCCCTATATATAACACGGCCCCTGGACAGGTCATAGGGCGACAGCTCTACGGTCACTGTATCACCAGGCAATATTTTTATATAGTGCATACGCATCTTACCTGAAATATGTGCAAGTACTTTGTGACCATTTTCAAGCTCAACGCGAAACATGGCATTGGGTAAGGTTTCAAGCACCTTTCCCTCAACCTGTATTGCATCTTCTTTGGACATCTAATTTACCTTTGTTCCTTTTGCATTCACTCTACCTTCTTCCCTTCAGCTTGGCCCCCTTCATAAACCCTTCGTAGCTCCTGGTGATAAGATGGGATTCAATTTGAGCCATGGTATCCATTCCCACACCTACAACAATCAGAAGGGCCGTTCCACCAAAATAAAAAGGCACATTTAACTTTGAAATCAATATACTTGGTAATACGCAAATCGCGGAAACATAAATAGCACCTATCAGAGTAATCCTGGTCAGAACCCTGTCAATATATTCAGAAGTACGCCTTCCTGGTCTGAGACCTGGGACATAACCCCCGTGCTTCTTCATATTATCTGCTATATCAACCGGATTGAAGATCATGGCTGTATAAAAATAACAGAAAAAGATAATGGCCATTACAAAGATCGTCTCATAAAACAAACTTCCGGGTCTCAGACCCTGAGATATACTCTGCATCCAGGGTACCTGGATAAAATTTGCTATGGTTGCAGGAAACATCATAATAGACGATGCAAAAATCGGTGGTATTACTCCTGCAGTATTCACTTTTAAAGGCAGATGGGTGCTCTGCCCTCCATATACCTTTCGTCCCACTACTCTCCTGGCGTATTGGACTGGAATACGCCTGTGGGACCGCTCCATAAAGCAGATAAATCCAATTACCGCCACCATCATCACTAAAAGAAATATAACTAGAGCCAGGTGTATATCACCTGTACGCATCAGACTGAACGTGTCTATCATGGCTGAAGGCATCCTGGCTACAATGCCGGCGAAGATAATCAGAGAAATACCATTACCAACACCTCTTTCCGTAATCTGCTCTCCGAGCCACATCAGAAATACTGTCCCTGACATAAAGGTCAGAGCACTTAAGAGCCGAAAAGGCCAGCCGGGCTCTGCTACGACCGGAGCACCCCCCGGAGCTGTCAGACTCTCAAGAGTAATGGCTATTCCAAGCCCCTGAATAATGCTCAGGCCCACTGTACCATACCTGGTATACTGGCTGATCTTCTTTCTTCCTGCCTCACCTTCCTTTTTTAAGGCCTCAAGGTGCGGGATGGCTACTGTAAGGAGCTGAATAATGATGGAGGCGCTGATGTAAGGCATTATGCCCAAAGATAAAATGGACATATTCTCAAGCGCCCCACCAGAAAACATATTGAACATACCAAACAGCGTCCCCTGGGCACGATCGAAAAAGGACGCCATGGCCGCAACATCAATACCAGGAGTAGGGATCTGGACTCCAACCCGATATACAGCCAGCATAAGCAACGTAAAACCAATGCGTTTACGCAGCTCCGGTACTTGGCCTATACCCCCTAACCCCTTAAACAATATTTGCCTCCTGGCCCCGGTCCGTAATGATCTCTATCCGTCCACCAGCAGTCTCTATTTTATTTTTAGCATTTTCGCTGACCGCGTGGGCGCGAACCGTTACCGGCTGCTGTATCTCTCCGTCACCTAATATTTTCAGGAGATGATGGCGCTTACATACTAGTCCCAATGCTTTCAAAACGGCGATATCCACCACTCCTTCATGCCTGATCTCTGACAGATCACCAATGTTCAATACGCCATAGACCTTTCTGAAACGGTTCTTGAAACCCCTTTTCGGGAGTTTCCTATACAACGGCATCTGGCCGCCTTCGAATCCTGGACGAATACTGCCGCCGGATCGGGATTTTTGGCCATTCTGACCCCGGCAGGCCGTTTTCCCATGTCCGGACCCCGGCCCTCTTCCAACGCGTTTTTTCCCGCGTTTGGATCCGGGATAAGGTCTTAATAAATCCAATGTAATCATATGGGCTCCTGATAAATAAATTACCTATTCTACGGTTTTGCCCCTGCACTTTGCCCTGGATACGGAAATACGTAAGACTTCCAGACCATTAAATGTGGCATGCATTACATTGTGTGGATTTTTGGAGCCAAGACACTTTGTCAATATATCCTGAATTCCCGCTGCCTCCATAATAGCCCTTACTACAGCTCCGGCTATAACTCCGGTACCTGGTGACGCAGGTTTCAACAAAACCCTGCCTGCGCCAAAATGGCCTATCACTTCGTGAGGTATGGTTTTGCTTACCATCGGTATCTTGATCATAGACTTAGTGGCCTTCTCGCGGGCTTTTCTGAGGGCCTCAGGAACTTCTCTGGCCTTTCCCATGGCAAAACCAACTTTGCCGGCCCCATCACCTACCACCGAAAGAGCACTGAAGCTAAAGCGTCTTCCACCTTTGACTACCTTAGCCACCCGGTTAATATAGACTACTTTTTCTATCAGTTCTTGTTCATTATCTATATGTTTTCCCTGCAACGCCACCCCCTTACAGCAGCTAACTATTAGAATTCAGAAATCAAGGCCGACTTCTCTGGCCGCATCAGCAAGAGCCTTGATTCGGCCGTGATAAAGATATCCACCACGATCAAATGCTATGGTATTTACACCCTTTTCCTTAGCCCTTTGNTGTTGTTTTTGCAACGTCATCCCCTTACAGCAGCTACCTATTATAATTCAGAAATCAAGGCCGACTTTTCTGGCCGCATCAGCAAGAGCCTTGATTCGGCCGTGATAAAGATATCCACCACGATCAAATGCTATGGTATTTACACCCTTTTCCTTAGCCCTTTGGGCAATAATCCGGCCGACCTCTTTAGCCATAGCTTTTTTGTCTTCAAGATCGCCTGTCTTGCTTTTGATCTCAGGAGTTAACGAAGAAGCAGCCGCAATTGTGACACCTTGTTCATCATTGATAATCTGAGCGTATATGTGTTTGCTGCTCCGAAAGACTACCATCCGCGGGCGCTCTGCCGTCCCTGATATATGCTTTCGTATGTGCTGTTTACGCCTTAAACGCGCCTTCAGCCTAGGGCTGGTCTTTGCCATAATTACTTCCATATGCAATATTGCTAATGATTCTAAAATCCATGACTATTGTGCAGCAGTCTTTCCAGCTTTGCGGATTATCTGTTCATCCGCATACCTGATTCCCTTGCCTTTATAAGGCTCTGGTGGCCTAAGAGACCGGATTCTCGAAGCCGTAAGTCCCAGAAGCTCCTTATCATATCCATCCAGGATTACCCGAATTTCCTTTTGCCGCTCTACCCGAGCCTTGATTCCTTCAGGAAGAGGAAACTCTATTGGATGAGAATAGCCAACGTGAAAAATCAGCTCATTCTCCTTCTCCTCAATTTTGTAACCGACTCCTATTACCAGAAGCTCACGCGTAAATCCTTTTGTGACCCCGACTACCATGTTGTTTATAAGTGTTCGGAACAACCCATGTATTGAGCGACCCTGCTTTGTATCATCAGCTCTTCTGACTATCAGGTGTTCACCATCTTTTTCAACACTTGCCAAGGGATGAATTTCCCTGCTCAAGGCACCTTTGGGACCCTGAACAGTAATAATACGTCCATCTATGGTGACCTTGGCCCCTGAAGGGACGTCTATGGGTCTTTTACCGATTCGAGACATGAAAAAGCTCCAGATTACCAAATGGCGCAGATAACTTCTCCGCCTACGTTATTTTGCCTGGCCTCGACATCAGTCATGATGCCCCTTGATGTAGAAATCAGTGCTGTGCCAAGCCCAGATCTTATCTTTGGAATTGTGCCTTTTTTACAATATACCCGGCATCCAGGAGTGCTTATTCGCTTTAATCCGAGAACAATAGGCTGCCCATCAGAGTATCTGAGAAACAAACGAAGAATTTTCTGCCGTCTGTCCTTGAAAGTACGAAAGTTGCTTACATAGCCTTCTTTCTTAAGTATTTTCGCAATTTCCACCTTCAAATTAGAGGAAGGAATATCAACCCTGTCATGCCTTGCTTTATTGGCATTTCTGAGCCGTGTAAGCATGTCCGCTATAGGATCAGTCATAGACATATTCAAGCTCTCCCAAATATATGGAGTTTTACAGCTACCAGCTGGCTTTGGTTACCCCGGGAATTACCCCCTGGGATGCCATTTTTCTGAAACATATTCTGCATAAGCCAAATTTTCTGATAAAGGCACGTGGACGGCCACAAACCGGACATCTATTATATTTTCTGACACCAAACTTGGGTTTCCTCTGTGCCTTATTTATCAACGCCTTTTTAGCCAAAGGTCTCTCCTCAATGAACTCTACCCACGAAACGGCATACCTAAAACGTGCAACAAATACCGAGATTCATCATCGGTTTTTGCACTCGTAACTATCGTCACATTCATTCCCTTGATCTTGTCTATTTTGTCATAGTCGATCTCTGGAAAAATAATCTGTTCCTTAACGCCCAAGGTGTAATTACCATTTCCATCAAAAGCCTTTGGCGATACGCCCCTGAAGTCTCTGATCCGGGGAATAGCAATGTTAATAAACTTTGTAAGAAAATCATACATTCGTCGCCTTCTAAGGGTCACACAACACCCTATGGGCATTCCTTCTCTTAACTTAAAGGCTGCAATTGATTTCCTGGCCCTCGTGACTACCGGTTTTTGTCCGGATATAAGGGTTAATTCCTCAACCGCAGAGTCTAAAATTTTTGGATTTTCAATTGCCTCACCAAGCCCCATATTCAAAATCACTTTTTCGATTTTGGGTACCTGATGGGGATTCTTATATCCAAAATGTTCCATTAACTCCGGAACACATTCTTTCTTATATTTCTCTTCTAAGAGGACCATGCCTAAATGTCTCCACAAGACCTACTTTTTTTCTGTCGGAATGACCTCTCCGCATTTCTTGCAGACGCGGACTTTATTGCCATCTCCCAGGGTTTTCCTGGATATTCGCGCTGACTCGGTACATTTGGGACAAATTAGCATGAGATTAGACAAGTGGATGGATGCTTCCTTCTCTAAAATGCCGCCCCCTGTACCAGGACCTGGTTTTGTATGGCGTTTGACTATCTGTGCGCCCTCAACAAGTGCTCTTCCCTTTGCAGGCAAAATGGAGAGGATCTTGCCGACCTTACCCTTATCTCGGCCAGTCTTAACCATTACCCGGTCATTTTTTCTCAGATATGTCTTTACGGTCTTCATTGACCCGGTCTCCTTGGACTAAAGTACCTCGGGTGCAAGCGATATTATCTTCATGTAACGCTTTGCCCTTAATTCCCTGGCCACTGGTCCGAAAATTCGAGTACCAACCGGCTCTCCAGATTGATTTATCAAAACCGCTGCGTTCTCGTCGAACCGTATCCAAGAACCATCAACTCTGGATATCTCCTTCTTGGTCCGTACTACAACGGCTTTAACCACATCACCTTTTTTTACTTTGGAATTTGGTACGGCCTCCTTGACCGAAACGACTACCGTATCCCCTATACTTGCAACACGTCTACGAGTTCCGCCCAAAACCCGAATACAACACACNTTATCAAAACCGCTGCGTTCTCGTCGAACCGTATCCAAGAACCATCAACTCTGGATATCTCCTTCTTGGTCCGTACTACAACGGCTTTAACCACATCACCTTTTTTTACTTTGGAATTTGGTATGGCCTCCTTGACCGAAACGACTACCGTATCCCCTATACTTGCAACACGCCTACGGGTTCCGCCCAAAACCCGAATACAACACACGCGTTTTGCACCGGAATTATCGGCGACATTTAATAATGTTTCTTGCTGGATCATGATATGATCCTTCCCTTTCTTTTCCTGTTCTAGAGACCCTTTTCAAGAATCCCTTTAACGACCCAACGTTTGCGTCGACTCAGAGGACGATACTCTTCTATTAGAATTTTGTCGCCTATTCTGCAGCTATTTTCTATATCATGAGCCATATACTTCTTTTGCCGCTGTATATACTTCCCATACATTGGATGCTGTACTCGCCGGACAACCTTAACAACCACTGTCTTGTCCATCTTGTCGCTGGCAACAGTGCCAATAAGTGTTCTACGAGATTTCTTGTCGGCATTCATGCCCTGCTCCATTACTAGACCTCAGAATCAACAACTTTCTCTGCAAGTACTGTTTTAGCTCTTGCTATTGAACGTCTCACAGTACGAATCCTCATTATGTTTTCCAATTGGTGAGTGGCTTGCTGAAACCGAAGATTAAAAAGCTCCTGTCGAAGGTCCTTTTCTTTCTGTTGAATTTCTTCTATGCTCAGTTCCCTAAGTTTATCAGCTACGCTCATGGCATTTCACTCCTAGCGATAATCTTAGTAGGAACGGGCAGTTTATATTGTGCCAGCCTCAGAGCCGCCCTGGCGGAAACCTCATCTACACCCTCCATCTCATAAAGCATCCTGCCTGGCTTTATCAGTGCCACCCATGAATCCACTGCGCCCTTACCCTTACCCATTCTGGTCTCGGCAGGCTTACTAGAGATAGGCTTGTCCGGAAATATTCGTATCCATATTTTTCCACGACGCTTGACGCGCCTTGTAATAGCAATCCGAGCGGCCTCTATCTGCTGGGCTGTGATCCTGCCACGGCCAATAGCCTTAAGGCCGTAATCGCCAAAAGACAGGCTGTTTCCGCGTTGTGCCATGCCTTTTATACGGCCTTTTTGTTGTTTGCGATATTTAACTTTCTTTGGGCTAAGCATTTATTCCTCTCCAGCAGGAACAGGCGAATATTGTCAACTATATTTCCATTGCCGCAACTTCTGACTCTTTGTCAGGCAGGACTTCTCCCTTGAACACCCATACCTTGATACCAATTACCCCATATGTGGTCATTGCCTCAGCCACGCCGTAATCAATATCGGCCCGAAGGGTGTGTAGCGGGACTCTGCCATCGAGATACCACTCAGTGCGGCACATTTCAGCGCCACCCAAACGGCCGGCACTCGCAATTCTTATACCCTGCGCGCCAAACTTGCGTGCTATACTGATAGCCCTCTTCATGGCTCTCCGGAAGGAAATGCGCCGTACAAGCTGACCCGCAACGTTTTCAGCTACCAGTTGTGCATCTATTTCCGGTCTTCGGACCTCTGTGATGTCAACCATTACCCGCCGTTTGATTATTTTTTCCAAAGACCGCTTCAGGCTCTCAATTTCCACACCTTTTTTACCGATAATTATTCCGGGACGCGCGGTGAATATGCGGATGCGTAATCTCTGTGCAGCCCTTTCTATCTCAATCTTGGATATTCCCGCATGATAGACCCTATTCTTAATGAATTTTCTGATCTTGTAGTCCTCAAGGATCAGGGCGGAATACTCCTTCTCGGCAAACCAGCGCGAGTCCCATGTACGCGTTATTTTTAGCCTGAGGCCGATTGGGTTTACTTTCTGACCCAAGGTATCCTCCTAACTTTCCCATTCATATTAATTTATCCTTCATCCAATACTATCGTTATGTGGGAGAAACGATGTTGTATTCTGTAGGCCCTGCCCATTGCCCTGGGATGAAATCTCTTCAGTTGAGGGCCTTGATCCACCATAATTTTTTTTATGTACAGAATATCTACATCGATATTTGGATTTTGATCAGCATTGGCCAAAGCTGATTCAAGCACCTTTTTAATCATCCTTGCGCCCTTTTTGGGCATGTAACTGAGGATCTGCAAGGCCTCTCCCGCAGACTTGCCACGAACCACATCAGCAACCAGTCGAGTCTTTTGCGGAGAAATCCTTAAGTATTTGGCAACTGCCCTGGCTTCCATTAGTGCCATGCCCTCTCTTACGTTTTCCGAATCCTGGATTTTTTATCAGCAACGTGGCCATAATAGGTGCGGGTTGGCGAAAACTCACCAAGCTTGTGCCCAACCATATTTTCAGTAATAAATACAGGAATAAATTTCCTGCCATTGTGCACTGCAAAGGTGAGCGCCACCATGTCAGGCACAACCATGGATCGTCTAGACCAGGTCTTGATGACACGCCTGTCTTTAGTCTCAATGGCCTTAATCACTTTTTTCATCAGGTGATCATCAACAAAAGGACCTTTTTTTACCGACCTTGGCACCTGTTTTCTCCTATTTCCCTAATCTGTGTAATCTGCGGATAAAATTAAAGAATTGAGGAATTAAAATAAATAGAATACCTTAAATCCCTAAATTCGTAATCTCTAAATTTTCCTAAGATCACTTCTTTTTATGCCTGTTTCGTACTATGAAGGCATCGCTGGGCTTGTTCTTTTTTCTTGTGCGATATCCCTTTGCCGGCATTCCCCATGGACTGCAAGGATGTCTGCCGCCGGAAGACTTCCCTTCGCCACCACCCATGGGATGGTCAACGGGATTCATGGCTACTCCACGCACACTCGGACGTCTCCCGAGCCACCGGCTCCTGCCGGCCTTACCCAGTTTAACATTTTCATGATCGAGATTTCCTACCTGACCAACAGTAGCCCTGCAGGTATTAAGAAACATTCTTACTTCTCCACTTGGAAGGCGCAATTGTACGTATTTGCCTTCCTTGGCCATTACCTGAGCTGAACCACCGGCACTCCTTACTATCTGTCCTCCCTTACCCGGGCGCAACTCAACGTTATGGACCTGAGTACCCAAGGGAATATTCTTTAAGGGCATGCAATTCCCAGGGTGTACGTCCGCTACGTCGTCAGAAATAACGAATTCGCCGACTTTGAGTCCCAAAGGAGCCAGAATATATCTCTTTTCCCCATCAAGATAATTCAGGAGAGCGATCCGGGAAGACCTGTTGGGATCATACTCGATAGCAGCCACTTTTGCCGGCACACCGAGTTTATGTCTCCGAAAATCTATTGTCCTGTATTTACGTCTGTGCCCGCCGCCTCTATGCNTTTAAGGGCATGCAATTCCCAGGGTGTACGTCCGCTACGTCGTCAGAAATAACGAACTCGCCGACCTTGAGTCCCAAAGGAGCCAGAATATATCTCTTTTCCCCGTCAAGATAATTCAGCAGAGCGATCCGGGAAGACCTGTTGGGATCATACTCGATAGCAGCCACTTTTGCGGGCACACCGAGTTTATGTCTCCGAAAATCTATGGTCCTGTATTTACGTCTGTGCCCGCCGCCTCTATGCCTGGCAGTAATCCTCCCGTAGACGTTTCTCCCGCCACTGCGCTTAAGGGGCTCAACCAATGATTTCTCCGGGGCCTTATCACTGATTTCATGGTCTACCAATACCGTCATGNCACTGCGCTTAAGGGGCTCAACCAATGATTTCTCCGGGGCCTTATCACTGATTTCACGGTCTACCAATACCGTCATACCGCGTCTGGCCGGAGATGTTGGCTTGTATTTTTTAATTGGCATTATACACCCTCAAAAAACTCAATACTTTCCCCGGGATATAGCCTTACAACGGCCTTTTTAATGCCGGAACGCTTACCTGTAAACCGACCGACTCTTTTGGGCTTCCCTTTGACCTTGATAGTCTGGACAGACAGCACTTTTACTTTAAAGATCTTTTCCACCGCGGTTTTTATTTCAATTTTATTTGCCTTTTGATCCACCTTGAAGACTAACTGATTTGCCATCTCTTTCTGTAAAGTGGCCTTCTCGGTAATCAGCGGAGCCTTTATCACCGAATACAGTTCCTTCATGGCTTCAGTCTCTCCTCGATCACTCCAACGGCAGGTTCCTTGATTATCACATATTCGTATTTCAATAAATCATACACATTAATGCCTTTCAAAGGCAGAATCTTAACATTGGGAATATTCCGTGAGGACAGTTCCAGAGTCTGATCCGGAGTGTCGGTCACTATTACGGCCTTCTTTATATCAAAACGGTCAAGCAGGCCTTTCATGTCCTTGGTTTTTATTTTCTCCAGGCCAAAATCCCTTAGGACCAAGAGGCGATCGCCCTCGATCTTTGTACTCAACGCCATTCTCAGCGCCAGACGGCGGACCTTTTTAGGCAAGCTGTAGCTGTAATCCCTTGGCTTCGGACCAAATACCGAACCTCCTCGTTTCCACAAAGGCGACTTATTGCTGCCTGCACGGGCCCGGCCGGTCCCTTTCTGACGGTAGGGTTTCTTGCCACTTCCACTGACTTCACTTCGCGTCTTGACGCAAGCAGTGCCTGCCCGTTTTCCGGCCAACTGCCACTTGACTACTTCGTGAAGTACGCCTTCCTTGGGTGTTACACCAAAAACGGTGTCGCTCACTGTAAGCTCGCCGACTTTCTCTTTCTGTGCGTTATAAACTGCCAGGGTTGTCATGGATTACCCGGTCTCCTCTATTTTAATCGCACATATACAAGTTGATTGATAGCACCCGGGACACCTCCCTTAACCAGCAACAGGTTTTCATCAGGTCGCACGTCAACAACCATAGAATTTTTCACCGTAACACGATTGCCGCCCATACGGCCAGGCATCTTTTTGCCCTTGATGACCCTGGACGGAGTAGCACTTTGTCCCACAGAGCCCACGCCTCTATGATGTTTGGATCCATGGCCCATAGGACCTTTAGAAAATCCGTAACGTTTTACCGTTCCGGTAAAACCGCGACCCTTGCTCACTCCGGCTATGTCTACTAACTGGCTGATCTCCATATCCTTCAATGTGAGGACCTGGCCCACATCAAAGGCATCAGGATCCTCTACTGATATCTCCCTAATATAGCGAAAACCATGGGACAACCCTGCTTTTTTCACATGGCCCTGTTCCGGAAGCTTCAGCCTGCTTAAAGGCTTTGGAGAAAACCCGAATTGCAAGGCATTATAGCCCTCTCTCTTCACTGTCTTCTTTTGAAGCACGGTACAGGGACCAACCTCCAGCACTGTAACCGGGACGACCTGACCGTCCTCGGAAAAGACCTGGGTCATTCCCACCTTGCGGCCCATCATGCCTGTTAAATTCGACATTGCTTATTTTTGTCCCCGTCTTTTTTCCTATAGCTTAATTTCAACATCTACCCCAGCAGACAACTCTAACTTCATCAAGGCATCTATTGTCTGTTGCGTGGGCTCCAGGATATCTACAAGTCTTCTGTGGGTACGGACCTCAAACTGCTCCCTTGACTTCTTGTCTACATGAGGAGAACGCAAGACAGTAAAACGTCTAATCGAAGTAGGTAACGGGATTGGCCCGCCAAGACGGGCTCCGGTCCGTTTTACCGTATCTACGATTTCGCCCACAGACTGATCAAGCTGCTTGTGATCGTATGCCTTGAGACGAATCCTTATCCTCTGGGTTGGGATCATCATCCCTCATTCCTCAATTCCACTCTAATTGGTGAATATAGCATAGCTACTCCGTGATTTTAGTTACCACGCCGGCCCCGACTGTTCGGCCACCTTCACGG
>NKAJ01001359.1_pt1 | contig 22268 bp, 19 predicted proteins | sample 1556001 | NCBI WGS metagenome assembly NKAJ01 (sample SAMN06204642, study PRJNA360343) | marine sediment metagenome | isolation source: Jiulong cold seep at northern South China Sea | place: China: South China Sea, Jiulong cold seep | collected 2013-06 | reverse complement strand
CATTACTTTTAATGGGCATAAATAAAGACGCCAGACCGAGGACAAGAGCTATGTTGCAAATATTGCTTCCAATAACATTGCCTACAGCTATCATGCTCTTTTCTTGCAAAGACGAAATAATACTTACAACAAGCTCTGGTGCCGAAGTGCCGAATGCAACCACAGTCAAGCCTATGACCAGTGGCGTTAAACCAAGGCTTCGCGCGAGACTGGACGCTCCTTTTACAAGCCACTCCGCTCCATAGTAAAGCATCAACAATCCTACAACAAATAACACCCAGGTAAGCACCATCTCTTAAATCTCCATGTATAAAGCCATTAGATTAATTTAGTTTCAATAAGTGTAACTACTCAGGTGGATAGGCTGAAGACTGTTAGGAAAAAGCTCATTTTGAAGCCATGTTTGGTGCAAGAATCAGATGTTTCCGCTAAAGTACGGCAATCGTACCCTTCTAACCCCTTCAGCCTTCAGTCTAAACAGCTTCAGCCTGACTACGTGAGTAGTCACCAAGGATTTATTGATGAAAATAGCAGTAAGCGGAAAAGGAGGAGTGGGAAAAACGACATTTGCTGCTCTTCTTATACGTATTCTAGATGAAGAGGGTAAGCATGTTTTGGCAATAGATGCAGATCCTGATGCAAACCTTGCGGCAGCTATAGGCATTGCCGACTCTGATAAAATAGCTGCTATTTCTGAAATGAAGGAACTTGTTTATGAAAGGACAGGAGCAGAATCAGGGGGGATAGGCGGCTTTTTTAAACTTAATCCCAAAGTTGACGATCTCCCCGACACCTTATCCGTAAAACTAAATAACATTAAGTTTATACGAATAGGAGGCATTAAAAAAGGCGGTTCCGGATGTATATGTCCTGAAAGCACACTTCTTAAAGCTCTTATAACGCACATTGTTCTTCAACGGAATGAAGTTGTGGTAATGGATATGGAGGCAGGAATCGAACATTTAGGAAGAGCAACCGCCATGGCGGTAGACAAACTTATTGTAGTGGTAGAACCAGGACTTCGAAGTATCGATACTGCAAAACGTATTAAAAAGCTGGCATCAGAAATCGGTCTTAGTAATATTCAGATTGTTGGGAACAAGATACGCAACGATAAAGATGAAGAATTTCTGAAAAAACATCTTTCTGATTTCGAATTTCTAGCTTTCCTGCCATATGATAACGCTTTAATTGAAGCGGATCTTAATGGAATATCACCATTTAATATAGATTCACCCGCAAAAGCAATTATAAAAAAAATGGTAACTACTCTGGTTCACGGTTCAAGGGTTCACGGTTCAAGGTTCAGGGATAGAGAGCTATGAAATCGGAATCGAACCTCTCTTTCATCAGTTTAACCTTTAACCTTGAACCCTGAACCTGGAACAATGTATAGAAGAAGATATCCAGTTAGACATAAAAAAAAAGAGCATCAATTAAATAGAAGATCGAAATCACCGAAAATCAAGCCCGGATCAGATACCAGATTAAAAAAGGTTTTTGCTTTAATAGGCGTGCCTGATAAAACAAAATTTAAACCTGACAAGTTCCAGCTCGAAGCGGTTTCTGCAATTAATAAATCAGACTGCCTCGTCACTGCTCCAACAGGATCAGGTAAAACCTGGATAGCAGAGCAGGCAATTTCTCGTATAGTAGAAAAAAGAGGAAGGTGCTGGTATGCATCTCCTTTAAAAGCTTTAACAAATTCAAAATATAATGAATTTTCTAAAATCTTCGGCGCTCAGAATGTCGGCATATTAACCGGTGACAGGAAAGAAAACCCTGATGCACCAATCATTGTTGGAACCACCGAAATTCTTCGTAACCAGTTGTATGATGCCATGCATTCAGGAGAAACATTATCCACTGACCTTGTGGTTCTTGATGAAGCTCATTTTCTAGGTGATGAAGAAAGAGGGGTTGTCTGGGAAGAAATAATGATTTATCTTCCTTCAAGAATTCCACTCCTCCTTTTATCTGCAACAATCGGAAACGCAAAGCAGATAGCCAAATGGCTTTCATCAATACGCTCAAAAGAATGTGTCGTTATTGAAGAGAATAAAAGACCTGTAACACTTTTCCCCCTTTTTTTTCATCCTTCAGGGACTCTTCTTCCCCTGATATCGCAATCTATCGCGAATAAAAAAAAGAGACTGTATAAAAAAGTTAACGATTATATTAGCAACAAATATTCCCAGCGCCTTACTGCTCCAAGCAAGCTGCCGCCTTTTGGGGATATCCTGAAGGTATTGAAAAAATATCGGCTGCTACCCGCAATATTTTTTCTGAAATCACGGGCAGACTGTGACAATGCGCTTGATCTGTGCATGAAAAATATTCTGCATGATCAGCACAGAAAAGCGGCAATTCTCCAAAAGATTAATGAACTTGCTGAACAAAGTCCCCACATTACCAAACATCGCCAATTATGGCATCTTGAAAATCTTTCAGTAGCAGCCCATCATAGCGGGCAGTTGCCTGCCTGGAAACTTGTTATCGAGGCACTTATGAATGAAGGACTTCTTGACGCTGTTTTTGCGACATCAACCGTGGCTGCAGGAGTGAACTTCCCCGCCAGAACAGTTGTTTTCTTGAATTCAGACAGGTTCAACGGCACTGAATTTGTACCACTGAGTTCTACTGAATTCCATCAGATGACAGGAAGGGCCGGCAGAAGAGGTATGGATAATATTGGATTTGCAATGGTAATCCCTGGAAAATTTATGGACATAAGATTAATTGCAAAACTTATAACTTCATCTCCTTCAGATATAGTAAGCCAGATTAGAATCAACTTTTCAATGGTTCTTAATCTACTATTGTCATACTCTCCCGAACAAATTGAAGATCTGCTTAAAAAATCTTTTGCTGCATATTTAATCATGAAAGGGAAAAAATCCGCCGGAAGATTTATAGAAAACAGCTATAATTATCTATCTGAAGATTTTATTCGCTATCTCAATTTCTTAAAGAAAACAGGTTATGTAAAAAACAACGGAGAGCTGACTGAAGACGGAATATGGGCTTCGAAGTTAAGAGTTGATCAACCACTATTGATAGCTGAGGGTTTCAGGCTGGGAGTTTTCCCCAAATCAGATCCAGCGATCCTTGCTGCCATGATAGCATCATTTGTAGATGAAAGAAAAACAGAAGATAGAATTGATAAGGGATTTATGCCAAAAGGTCTTTTATCAGTTTTTCTTAAAGCAACAAAAGCACTCAGGCCATTTTCCAGGCTTATGGCAGCAAAAGGATTTGAGGTCAGGCCACTGTTTTTAAGTCCGGCCGTCAGTATTTATGCCTGGGCAACAGGACAGCCCTGGGAAAAAGTTGTTTCAGTTTCCGAAATAGCGGAAGGGGATCTTGCCATGCTGATACTCAGGACTGCCGACAACCTTAGACATATTAGTGCGCTCGAACAATTTTTCCCTGAAGCCGCTGAAACAGCAAGAAAATCTATCAGGCTCATTGTTAAGGAGCCTGTGGTAAGTGATCTATAATACCGAAGGATCCACCCTTGGGGAGTTATTCCTCGTCAAATTTGTCTTGATTTTTTAAACAGAAATTGTAAAATTATTAATTAAAAAAAAATCGTAAAGCAATTAACCGTGAACTTGGAACTATGAACCGTAAACCATGTCGCTGACAATTAATTGAGCTTTTCGCTCAATTGAGGTTATAATAATGTCCTGTAACAGTAGCTCAAAAGAAATCGCTGGTCTTTGTCTCATTCTCACACTATGCATCTCCCTGTTTAGCCTATGGCTTCCTGTTCAATGCGTTTCTGCCGAGCAAGGAACTAACAGCCTCTATGCATCCGCATCCGCCGGTCTGCTGGCGCAATCCGGCTCAGATGGCGACGCGGATCAACCGGTAACGAAAAAGATTACCACCCTTCACATTATCAGGGAGGACTATCAGGGCAAAAGGCTATCTTATCCGTCTAAATTGTTCGTCGATTCTGTAAAAAGGGAGATCTATATTACGGATTCCGGAAACGGCAGAATATTGGTCTATACGCACGATTTTTACCCGCTACTTACTATAGGAAAACAAGACCGCATTGAAGCTCCTCTGGGCATGGCAATTGATCCTGAGGGATATCTTTTTATTGCTCAGTCGCCGGGGGCGGAACATAAAAAAGGAAGGATATCTATGCTAAATCCCTGCTTGAGGTGGAAAAAAGATATTTTTTTCCAGGGTTTTGAAGACGCAGATAGTTTTCGCCCAACCAACATTGCACTTAACAAGGCAGGCATGCTCTATGTGGCCGGTAATGGCTATTGCGGAGCAGTGGTCTTGAACCAGGACGGCACGTTTTCCCATCTTTTAACCACGATCGACAGGCTGGGAAAAGGAGAAAAACAAAAGGCTACAATATGCGATGTGGAGATAGATGACGCCGGCAATATATATCTCTTGAGCGAAGATATGGGCCGCATTTATGTCTATGATCACAAAGAAAATTTCCTGTTTAAGTTCGGGAAAAAAGGGGGAGGCTCAGGCAAGCTGAGCCGTCCCAGGGGGTTGGCTGTGGATGGCCGCAACAAAAAGGTTTATGTGATAGACTACATGCGGCATACTGCAAATGTGTATTCCACAGACGGGCATTTTTTGTTTGAATTTGGCGGCAAAGGCTGGGGAAGAGGCTGGTTTCAGTACCCGTGCGATATTAACGTGGACACCTCCGGAAATGTGCTGGTTGCAGACACATTTAACCACAGGGTGCAGGTGTTGAACTTGCGGTAAACAGGAGTGATGCCTATGCAAAGAATGCCTTTCTATTACGTTTTTGTTGGGGTGATACTGGCTGTCATATGTATTGCCTCATGCGCACTTGAACCGCACCTTAAAGGCGCTCAACGGACAGATCACGGTCAGGTTTTTCTCTATCTTTCATGTCCCAAAAAACCTTCGTTTGATATCTCCTTTACTATTGCCGGTATTAGCTTCATGAACAAGAACGGAGAGTGGATCGATGTAGCGCTGGATAAGCGCATTCATTCTGCCAGGCTTGCACAGAGTCAGATCAAGTTGTCCGAGTTTTATCTGCCCGAGGGAAAGTATGAACGGATCAGGTGGACGTTTTCCGAGGCAAAGCTAAAAAGAAATGGCAAGACATTTAGCCTGGCCCTGCCCCAACCAGGAGGGGAGCATTTCTTTAATATGGAGTTTTCCGTGTTTCCCAGGGAAAGTTTGGCTCTTTTTGCAGACTGGGATCCAGAAGAGTCTGTTTTTGATAAATATCTTTTCAGGCCAAAGATGACCATACGGAAACAGGGTATAGAAATTAAGAATATTTTACTCTATGTCACGAACTCGGGCTCTGACTGCGTTACCATTATAGACAAACAGATAGACAGAGTGGTGGCAACCATTGCGGTAAATCAATCGCCTATGGGAATTGTGGCGAGCCCGGATGGGGACAAGATATATGTAGCCAATTCCGGTTCCAACAACATTTCGGTTATCGATACCGGTATAAACAGGATAATCAACACAATTACCAATTTTGGATATAGTCCTGCCGAACTCGCCCTCTCTAAAGACGGCCTGACACTTTACGCAACCAACCCGGATTCAGACAATATCTCTGTGATAGATACTGTTTCATGCGCGGTAATCAGCAGAATATCTGTTGGCATGAGCCCTTGCTGCATACTCGTCGATGAAGACAGGCGCAAGATCTATGTAACAAACAGGGCGTCGCATACCATATCCGTCATTGATATCTACACACAATCTGTGGAAAACACGATCACAGTTGGCCTGAATCCAACAGGAATAATTATCCACGAAAATAAGCTGTATGTGGCTAATTCGGGCTCAAACAGTATCTATGAAATAGACATCCCTTCTCATACAGTCACAAAGACGATATCTGTTGGGCAAAAGCCCATGTGGCTTGTATCCGGCCTGTTAGACCGGATCTACGTATCCAATGCCAACAACGAAGTTTCCTTCATATACGCTTCTATGGGTGTGACTACCAGAAATATATCGGTTGGGGACCTCCCTTCACAGATGGCCGTCGATCAATTGAGAAGAAAACTTTATGTAGTTAATACACTGTCAGAAGATCTATCCGTCATAGACCTTACAACAAGACGACTGAAAACGGTCATCGAGGTAGGAAGAGCGCCACATGGAATTGCTCTGATTGAAGAATGAGGATTGAGGGATGCTGGGATGCTGGGATGCTGGAACGAATTAACGAATCTATAAAATTCTGGATTGTTATTTTTTTACTGACCATGGTTTGCTTTCGGGGAATCTGCGCCGGAGATGATTTCGGCGGCTCGGCCAACCTCACGTATTGCTCAACCGAAACAAAAACCGGTGAAGAAGAGGAAAGTTCCTGGGGCTTTACCCAGACATATAATCTCCAGGCGACCAAGGAATTCACTTCTAAAATCAACCTTGCCGCTAACCTTGGTATTAATCTGAACGAGACAAACGATACCAAAACAACACTGCTGACTCCGGATATAAGGCTCAATCTAAGGAATGAATATTTTGATGCTGATACAGGCTATCGAATCACTGAAAAAGGCCTTGATATCCTGACAATGGTCTCAGATGAAGACCGCTTGACGACCGAATCCTGGAATGTCAATTTCTCCACAAAGTCCGAAAAATATCCCAAAGTGCGACTCCGTTACAACGAAGACATAAATTATGACTACCTGGCAGTACGCGAAATAGATACCAAAACCACTAATTTTTCCGGAAACGCTGATTATGCCTTCCGTTTTTTGAATTTTAACTACGATTATAAAAACGACATCTCAGACAATTATTTTATAGAACTNAGATGAAGACCGCTTGACGACCGAATCCTGGAACGTCAATTTCTCCACAAAGTCCGAAAAATATCCCAAAGTGCGACTCCGTTACAACGAAGACATAAATTATGACTACCTGGCAGTACGCGAAATAGATACCAAAACCACTAATTTTTCCGGAAACGCTGATTATGCCTTCCGTTTTTTGAATTTTAACTACGATTATAAAAACGACATCTCAGACAATTATTTTATAGAACTCACCACGGAGACCGATACCCATGATGGAAGAATCAATTTCAGGAAGTCGTTCTGGGAAAACAAGATCGCAACTTCAGGAAGCTATTCAATCACAAACAGAAAGACAGAAAGGAAAACAGGGGGGCAGGAGGCCGAGTTTGATGAAAAAAAGAGTCCCTCAGCCGGATTATATGCCGACGACCCTCTTGATCCGCTCAACGTAACACTTACATCTCATGACTNTACAGCGTATACGGGATTGTACGTGCAAGATACTACGCCGGTTTTATCAACCCTTGCCTCTACGCCTGCTCTAATCGATGGCAACAAAACCACAAGCGCTGGTATAAACATTGGAGAAATTGGAAACACCTACCAGAATATTGGCGTAGATCTAAACTATGACACAAAGGTAGAGCTGATCTATCTCTATACTACTACTCCCAACGCATTTTTTAACAAGGACCTTTTTACCTGGGCTGTATATTATAGCAGTGACAATCTGAACTGGACACGGATAACGGAAAAGGCTGACAAGGAATATGACACGATCAATGAACGATTTGAGATCTCTTTTACCAAGACAACTGCCCGGTACTTTAAGGTAGTCAACACGGCAAACGATGGCAGAGCCCTTGAGGCAACAGAGATCGAGGCGTACAGCCTCACGATCCAGGCTGCTTATACGACAGACACACAAGAGAGCACCACACAAACCGCCCAGGCCAATCTTAGATATAATGCCACGGACTGGCTCTCTTTTACGTATGATTTCACGCAGGACCAGCAGAAGGAGACCACGCAAGACCAGCAGGAGACCGAGCCGGATCAGGAAAAAACCAGGCGCCAGACTCATAACGCGACCGGCCGTGTGGAAAGGCAGCTTCACAAGTATCTCACTGCCAGCGCCCAGTATCAAAAGCGGTTCGAATACGATTCTGAGGCAGACGTAGAAAATAAGACAACCGACACCTATCTGCTGCACTTTCTTTCATCCCCCCTCACAACCCTTGATACTGACCTTTCGTTGAATCATACGGTATCAAAAGAAGGCGGTGAAACCCAGTCAAAAAGCTCATCCGCCCTGCTTCATATAGCGGCCAGGCTTCGTGAGGGAGCAGATCTGAATGTGGATGCAAACATCACCCGTTCGGAAAATCCTGTCAGTCAATCCGAGACAACCACTAATTCTATTAACTCAAATCTGCGTCTTGAACTTACCCGAATGTTGACAGCCGAAATTGAGTATGGTATAAATTGGACAGAAACACAACAGTCAGAGTCGGGCAGTGATACAACGGGTCGAACCTCCAATGCCAGGACCACATTTAACTGGCGTCCGTCTCATGATTTTTACTTCAGAGGGTCTTACGGCATTGCCAGGGATGAGCAGTCAGGTGAGGAAACCATTCAACAGCAATACAATATGAGCTGGCTAATGACTGAAAAAATGCAGCTTGGCATGGGGTACGCTCTAGATAAAAATGATACGGTCAGTTCAACTTATTCCTCTGACCTTTCGTGGAATTTGAGCCGGATGTTCACACTCAGGTTCAATTATGGCTGGAGTTGCAAGGAAGCAGATACGACTACGGAGACACAAACCTTTACCGCGAATCTCTCAGCAAGCTTTTAGAGCTTTAGAGCAGGGGGCAGGGATCAGGGGTTAGGGATTAGGGAGAACAGATGAATAATATAAGTTGTATCAAGCAAACAATACTTTTACTTGCGATATTGCCGATGCTTCTTTTTTCGGGCTGCGCCGGTCCCATTAGCTATATCCGTCCTGCGGCAGATCTTACATACATCAAGACAGTAGCTATTGTGCCGCTGAAAAACCTGACACAGGAAAGAGGCGCAGAGGGCAAGGTAATGAATATGGTAGCCACAGAGGTGCTAAGGCGGGGTATATTTGATGTGGTTGAATTCGGAGAAGTTGCCAAAATCTTGAGAGAAGAAGGGTTTAAAGAAGAAGAAGGATTTATCAATAAGAGTGTTGCCGAAAGGGCTGGAAAGCGTCTTGGCGTCGAGGCATTTATTGTTGGGTCTGTGGAAGAATATGGTGTGTCACGCACCGGCGGCAGCACGTATCCGGAGGTTTCTCTTTCTTTAAAGCTTATAGACGCAAGATCCTATAAAATCCTCTGGGATGCCACCCACAGTTTAAAAGGAACAACTGTACTTGACAGGCTCTTTGGCATTGGCAAAAAAAGTACAGGCGACCTTTGCAAAAATTTGGTTATAGAGATGTTTGATACCTTGTTTGGGGGATAGAGGATCTGATTTCGTGAGAAGAAATGTATTCATTGCAACGGCTTTAGTTTTGTTTCTTGGATTGTCAAGCCGCATCTTTGGGGCAGAAGAAATGATAATGATAAAAACAGTGGCCGTCATGCCTTTTACAACCTCTGCCGAAAGTGACCGCTCGATTGATTTAACCCGTCTTGTAGAAGATTGTCTTGTAAAAAATAAATTCAAGGTTATTTCTCAGAATGTCTTAGAAAGTTTTCTTGCAAAAAAAAGAATACGCCGGACAGATTTGCTTGATCGGTCAAGCATAAGGGAGTTGGGCGCGGTTCTAAAGACGGATGTCCTGATAACGGGCTCAGCAGCTACGCTTGCCGGAAGCGATCCACTGGTAGCCATAAACGCCCAGATGATTGAGTGTATTGATGGCTCCATTGTATGGGCGGACTCTGTGTCATGCACGGGCAAAGATTTTGTCACGTTTCTCGGGCTGGGCAGAATCACTTCTCTAAAAAAGCTGACTGAAATTGCAATAGATNGCGGACTCTGTGTCATGCACGGGCAAAGATTTTGTCACGTTTCTCGGGCTGGGCAGGATCACTTCTCTAAAAAAGCTGACGGAAATTGCAATAGATGATTTATTCAAGGGGTTACCTGCAAGGACAGAGTTCCGCCATACGTCTTCTGCGTTGCCTTTTGAAATCGTGCGGGCGAGTTTTTTCCCTAAAGTGCTCAGGGGCGGCAAGAGAGCTGACCTGTCTATTGAGGTAAAGAATATCAAAGGACAACTCCGGGATATCAGGGCATTTGTCCTTGACACGAACATCGAACTCAAGACCAAAGATGGGCGCTGGCACACAGGAACCTTCACGGCCCCGACCATTGAAGGTGTATATCCACTAAAGCTGTATGTGACAGACCGATGGAATAAGCTTATCACAATCAATGCTGCGGCAAGCCTGGTAGTCCGGAACACCGCTCCTCATGTCACCATTTTTTGCCCAAACAAGCTGATATCGCCGAATAATGACGGCATCAATGACTATATTCGATTTTTCCCAAAGATCCTGAAAGCAACCACATTAGAAAGCTGGCGGGTTGAGATAAAGGACGAAGATGGAAACATCGCAAGATCAGAACATGGCTTCAGGGGGTTGCCCCAGGGCTTTGTCTGGCAGGGCAGAGATAATTATAACCAAATAGTTAAAGATGGGACATATTTTTGCCGATTAATCATTACAGATAAAGCCGGCAATATTTCGGTAACGCCGGAGGAAATATTTATAGTTGACGCTGCAGCGCCTGATGTTCGGATTTTTCTTGCCGGTGGAGATGAAGAAGAGATTACGTTGAACGTGCAAACGAAAGATATAAGTAAGATTGCGGACTGGGAGCTGATCGTCTTTGACGATCAGGATAATGAAGTAGAGAAATTTGGAGGCAAGGGGAAAATACCGGCAACCATAAGCTTAGCGTTAAAAAAAAAACTAGAAACCACCCCCCCGGAAGGAAAAAGATTGCTAACCTATTTTCTTTATGTCAGTGATATAGCAGGAAACAGGTTGGAAGTAATAAAACAACCCTTAGAACCAATTCCTTCTGAAAAATCCAAAGACAAAGAACCTGAAAAAAAAGAAAAGATATGGGTTGACGATTTCTGACCGGCTCGCTTTCCAATTGGACAAGCTTCTATCGCTTCGTGGAAAAAAAGGCTTCAAATAATGACTATGCCAAAATATTCAGTTATATTTATTCTTTCAATTGCTATCCTCTTTTGTTATGGTTTGTCCGCTTTTTCCAAAATTAATATAAAGCAAAACAACTGTTTGACTTGCCATAAAGAGGTTTATGAGAAAAATGTTCTCAATTTTTATCAACATTCGCCTTTTGAAAAACAGGAATGTGGAACATGTCATTTGAAGCAGGAAAGTGCTGCCCATGATCGAAAAAAGGTAGTCGTTTGGGAAGAAAAAGTGGAACCAGTAACTTTATTCAATTCCGATTATTTGGAAGAGCATACGATTTTTCTAAAGACAATTATACCGGAAGCCGCATATGACATCAATGTTGTGCTTAGTGATATGTCGGGAAACACATCAAGGAAAGAATTTAGGGAGATGATCCCGGCAAAAGTTCGGGATGTAAAAACAGATAATAAAAAGCCGCCTGTGATATCCGGGGTCAAGGTCGGCCCCATAAAAAAGGCGACATTTCTAGAAGCCACTATAACCTGGGATACCAATAAGCCCTCAACTTCTTGTGTGAAGTACGGAATTTCTGAGCAATACAGACAAAACATTCCAGAGGACAGCACTCTGGTCAAGCATCACCAGGTAAGCCTGTACGAGCTGGAAACGGAAAAGGAGTATCACTTTTGCGCAATATCCCGGGATATGTTTGGCAATGAAGCTGTATCTGAGGATTTTGTCTTCAACACGGCAACAGTGTCGCAGATTTCTGAAGTTGAAGAGACAGACAATGCAAAAGCCGGGGCCGTAGAATTAGCGATAATCAAGGCGGACGTCTTTCTGCTTAATTCAGAGCTTGGCTTGTACCTGGAGGCCACAAAGCCTGTAAATCTGGCTGTAGAGTATGTCAGAGTGGAGGATTCGACGGCGCCGGAGAATCCACAAATTAAACCCGATCCCGCCATTATACAGGAATGCCCGGAGTTGAACACCGGCAAAGACCTAACCATAGAAACCTGTTCTCACTGCCACCCACCAGAGGTGCTGGGCGTGTCCCATCCTGTGGGGGTTGCCATAAAAGAAACAACAAAAGTTCCCGATGATTTACCGACATTGAAAGGCGGTATAATAACCTGCGTGACCTGTCATGATGTCCACAGCGCGAGCCTACCATATCTGGCGCGAAAGGAGATAACTAAGAATATTTGTAACTCCTGCCACGAGGGGTATTGNACCTGTCATGATGTCCACAGCGCGAGCCTACCATATCTGGCGCGAAAGGAGATAACCAAGAATATTTGTAACTCCTGCCACGAGGGGTATTGAAAAAAACTATTAGCTCTTAGCTGTTAGCTCTTAGCTGAATGTCTTATCTGTTTGATTTTTTAAGCTAAAGGCTAATTGCTAAAAGCTTTCTACTCGAGAATAGCATCCAACTGACTATAATTTCAGGTGTTTTGAGTTTTCGTCCAGCCAATAATTAATAACCAGGGAGATACCATGTCAAGCGACATAGCATTTAAGCGGAGAAAATTTTTTAACTATTCCATAAAAAGAAAGCTTCAGTTTCGGATGCTGCTGAAGATATGGGCAATTGTTCTTGCCTCGTTGTTATTGGCCGGCATTATCTTTTACTTTTATAGTGACATAGCCATTGGGAAATCCTACCGCATGTTTCATGTAAAGGCCGACAATTTTTTGGATTTCCTTTTTCCTGTGCTTATTGCAGGTTTTTTTGCAAGCCTGATTTTGGGTGTTATTGCGGCTCTGTTTTTTCCGCACGCTATTGCCGGCCCCATTTATAGAATAGAACAAAAATTTGATGATATTGGAAAGGGAAATCTGAACAAGGAAATAAGCTTTCGTAAGGGGGATAAAGCTAACGACCTTGCGGACTCACTTAACACTATGATCGGGGAGCTGAGGAATAAGATCAAGACAATAAGTGACAGTTCCGGCAAGATTGGAGAACTTATTGAAGGAGCCGGTAAAGACCCTGATGAAACCTTAAAGAAGATCAAAAAGGCGCATGCAAACCTACAGGCGACAATTGAAAAGTTCAAATTATGATAACAAAATCGTCTGGGTAATTTTCATTACGCTTTTGCTTCTGGTTTCAGGTTGTTCCCACTCGGCCCCGAATATCTACGTCAGAAAAGGGTATGAGCAATCAACAGCAGGGAAGGTTGCGGTTTTCCCCTTCTATAACGATACGAAGTTTGCAGAGGCAAGCAGGGTTGTAACAGAGACATTTGTTGCAAGCCTGGTTAAACAAGGCAAATTTCGAGTAGAATTTTCTGGTGATATCAAAAAATTCCTTGTCATGGAGCGAATTATTGTAAGGACCGGTGTTGATCTTGATACCATCAAGCTCATGGGTAAAAGACTTGGGGTAGATGCTGTTATTATAGGCCGGGTAAATGAATTTGTGGGACTGAAAGTAAAAAAAAGGGACGTTATTCCTGTGGTTTCCATTAGCTCAAGGATGGTGGATACCCGAACAGGCAAGATCTTGTGGATGGCCGAACACAAAAGAAATGGAGACGACTATATAAAGGTTCTTGATTTCGGCAAGATACGGTCGGTTGGAGTATTGACTAAAAAGGTGGCTGACGAGATGATTGAAACAATGCCCTGATGAATTCGACTTTTTACCGAGCCCTAAGGATTATAATGAAAAAACTATTCATATTTGCTTTATTCGTATTTTTCCTGGTTGGAGTTGCAAATACAGTTGTGCCCTGCTGCGCTGCCATGGATGCAGCCGTTCTTGCCGAAGTCAATGGTGAGATTATTGCGGAAGGCGCTCTTCAGAAAAAGCTCAAGGATATTCACAAAAATAAGCCGCAAATGCGTGCTGAAGATGGTGTCGGAGACATCAAGATTTTGCATATCGTTGAGGAGATAATCGATAATCGTCTTATGATTCAGGAGGCGTACAGGGTAGAGCTTGACAAGTCTGCTGATTTTACAAAAAAGATTGAATCCTTCGTGACCACCCAGTCTATCATCAGATTGAGAAAAAATGAGGTGCTCGATAAAATCAACATCAGCGATCAGGATATTCTCGACTATTTCAAAGAGCACTATGAGAAAGATGGGCCGGCCCCTGAAGGGATGTTTAAAAAGGTAGAGACGCGAATCAAAAAAAACCTTAGAAAGGAAAAAGAAAAAGAGTTGTCGGATAATTTTGTGGCCGGTTTAAGAGAAAAAGCCGATATATGGATTGACCGGGAGCTGTTTGACCTGCTCGACCCGGAAAAAAATTACACAGGGAAAAAATCGGTGGTGGCGCGTGTAAATGGCGAGACGATTCCACTTGATGATTTTCTCCATGATTTGAAACAGGCGGTTCAAAGGCGGGCAAGGATGTTTCGTCAACTAAAAGACGATGCCCAGATACAAAAAATGCGCAAAGACATCAAACAAAATATCATGGATAGCCTGATTACATATAAATTAATTGAACAGGAAGCGCTAAGGCGCGAATACGTCAACGACCCTGTATTTATGGATATAATTGAAAAACGTAAAGAACAACTCCTTATTGGTGAATTTAAGGCAAAGATAATCTATCCTCTATCTGTTCCAACAAAAAATGAGTTGACACAATATTATGAAAAACATATTGATAATTTTAAGAAAGGCTATGAAGTACGGTTTAGCGAGATGATATTTCAGCAGCAGGAAGATGCCGAGAATGCTCTCAAAGAGTTAAAGCAGGGCGCCAACTTTGAGTTTTTGGCCCCCCTGGTATCGGAAAAATGGATGCCGAGGCAAGGTGGTGTGTGGGTTAATGTTGACAGGTTATCTCCAGCGATCAAAAAAGAGTTTGATCGGATGAATATCAGACAGACAAGCGATGTAATTGCCGATGGGGGAGAGTACAGAATTATAAAACTAAAAGATAAAAGAGGTGGAGAGCCCATAGAGTTCTTCAGGATCGTCGATACGCTAAAAAAAATCGTAGGAAAAAAGAACTTCGACAAAATGCTCTCTGAGTATTTGGCAAAACTGCGGGATATTTCTATAATCAGGATCAACAAAAAAGCCCTGAAACTCATAGAGAAAAAATACTGGGAAAAATCACCCAAAGAAACTAAAACACAGGTTAGCTCATGAAGAATATAAAGCCGGCAATTTTATGTCTGTTATTGATTGCAATGATCATTGGGAGTATTGTTTCTTGCGAGAAAAGGATTTCCCCGCTGCTTGTGAAGAAAAAATGCATTGACTGTCATAAAAAAGAGGCCAATGAGTTCAAAAAAGCTAAAGTCGTCCATGGCCCTGTGGACAGTAATGAGTGTGAATCGTGTCACAGACCACACGGGGTGATCGGCGGGGCATATTTGAAGATAAGCGAAGATAAGCTGTGTTACTCCTGTCATAAAGAGAGCAAAAGGTTGCTCGACAAAAAGCATGTCCATTCCCAGGCAAAAAACGGAAAATGCATTAGTTGTCATAATCCACATTCGTCCGGAAACAATGACCTGTTAAGAGAAAAAGGAAACAATCTTTGCTTTATCTGCCATAAAAAAGACTCCTATACGAGAAATACACAACATGCGCCCTTATCTGACAAGGGATGTTTGGCATGTCATGATGCCCATAGTTCTGATTATGAACGACAGTTGTTTGACACAAAAAACAATGTATGCTCAAAATGTCATGATTCAGGAGAACCCGGGTTTATCGAAGGGCATGCGGGCTATAAGGTGGGAGATAGCAATTGTGTGTCGTGTCATACATCACATTCTTCTTCCAACCTCAAATTGCTGCGCGAATTCATTCATGTGCCCCTTGACAAAAAGGAGTGCAGCGCATGCCATCATCCGCCCGAATCTGCGCAGGCCCTGAAACCCAGGCAGGAGGGGGCAAAGCTCTGCTATGGCTGCCATACAAAAGATAAGGTGGCTTTTAAGAAAGCTCATACCCATTCACCAGTTCAGGATGGAAATTGTCTGTCATGCCATAGCCCCCATGCCACGGATAACGCTTATCAGGCCCGTATGCCTGAGAGCAGGCTATGTTATTCCTGCCACAAGGAAACAGAGTCGTTGTTTAAAAAGCCTCATGTGCATAAGCCTATTAAAGAGGGTCGCTGCACTGCATGCCATGATCCCCATGCATCAAACAATGATTACGAGCTAAAAGACAGCGGAAAAGCTCTGTGCTTCCGGTGTCACAAAAAAGGCGAATTTGAGCGTTCAAATATCCATGATCCTGTTATGAAAGAAGATTGTGTTATCTGCCACGACCCCCATGCATCAAATCACAAGTTTGAACTCAAAAAGGCCGAAGTGGAGCTGTGTTACAACTGCCATCAAAAAGAAAAGATGCTCTTTGATCGCGTCAATGTTCATACCCCCATCAGAATCGGGCGGTGCGTGGTTTGCCATAGCCCGCACTCAGCAACCAGCGATAAACTTTTGATTCAGAAGAAAAACAGACTGTGTTTGAATTGCCATCAGCAGATGCTCGATGAAGTAAGGGGCGGCACTGTCCATGAATCTTTTGCAAGGGGCCGGTGTCTCACATGCCACGACGAACACGCCAGCGACAATGACTTTCAGTTGATTGAAACAGGAGCGGAGAATTGTTACAGGTGTCATGTCGAAATGCGGACATCTGCAAAATCGAATAAATACAACCATGCTCCGTTCAAAGAGGGAGAATGCACTATGTGCCACAACCCCCATGGGAGCAAAATAAAAGGACAGCTAAACCGGCCATTGGGGAGCCTGTGTTTGTCCTGTCATACGGATTTGGCAGTTCATATGAAAAAAGACAAATTTAAGCATGCGCCGGCTAAGAAAGGGGTGTGCCTGGAATGTCATCTCCCTCACTATGCAGACATTGAAAGCTTGCTTGCAGGCAAAGGAGCGAGCCTTTGCAAAGGCTGTCACAACCTTAAAGATCACGCCATGGCGGATGCTCACAGCGCAATTCCTATTGCCAGTGCGGATTGTATGGGCTGCCATGAAACGCACAGCTCGGAAAACGAGGCTTTGATGCATAAGGTAATGCATCCCCCGTTTAAGGATGGTAATTGCAAAAAATGTCATTAATTGTCATTAATTGTAACAGTTCACGGTTTACAGTTATCTGTTAACCGCCAACCGCCAACCGTGATAAAGTGAGCTAAAATGCCTAAAGTTAAAAATCACACATCCTTGTTTTATTTGATATTTTTCGTAGTATTTCCTTTCTCCATGATAGTTGCTCCTGTGGCTGATGCAAAAAGCATTGATGTTGCCTTTAAAAAATGTCTCGAATGCCATCCGAATATTCAAAAAGAGATGGCCGCCAAAGGGGCGCACACTCCTTTTCGCAAGTCTCAATGTTCGAGCTGCCATAATCCTCATGCCTCAGATTATGAACATCTGGTAAAAGACGAGATCAGCAAACTGTGCAAAAGCTGCCATAAAGGCAAAAGTGCGGCCTTTGAGAAGAAGCACAGTCACATTCCTTTTGAGGAAGGGGCGTGTTTGAAGTGCCACAGGCCCCATTCTTCAGAAAATCCCAAATTACTTGCTGCAAGAGGGGAACAACTCTGTTTTGGCTGTCATTCCAGCAAGGAAATGTTTTCAAAGAAAAACAAGCATAAGCCTGTGAAAAAAGGAAATTGTTTGAGTTGCCACAGGCCCCATACGTCCGACTATGAGGCGTTGCTCCAGGCCGGCCCTGAACAGATATGCGTGAAATGTCATTCGATTAACAACAAAGAGGCGAAAAAATCTCACCTTAATTATCCTGTGCAGAATACCCGTTGCACATCATGCCACAGCCCTCATGGATCGGATCGCAGCCACCTGGTTAAAAATTCTTTGCATAAGCCATTTGCTCAAAAGAAGTGTGCGACATGCCATAACGGTGTTGGGGCAAAAAATCCTCTGGGCATGAAAAATAAAGGCTCATCCCTTTGTCTTACCTGCCACCAGGATGTTAAGGAAAATTTTGACAAGATAAACAGCCACGTGGACCGGGGCATATTTTGTGTAAACTGCCACACGCCCCATGCCTCAGATCAGGAACACCTCAAAAAGGCAAGAGAAGTCAAAATATGCTTTAACTGCCATGAGGACATCAACAGACATATGAAGAATAAGAAGAATCAGCATAAACACCCTTCTGTCAAGGAAGGAAAATGCAGCTCTTGTCATCGCCCGCACGGGTCTAATTTCAGGCTTTTTTTCAGCGTCGATGAAATTAGCGTGTGTACTGATTGCCACGAGAAGCATGCCAAATTTACGCACCCCATAGGAGAAAATGCGATTGATCCAAGGTCAAAGCGAGATATTACCTGTATTACCTGTCACAACCTGATGGGGAGCCCTTATGATTTTGCGCTAAGGTTTGATCGAAAAAAGCAGTTGTGTATTCAATGCCATAAGGGGTACTGATTGGTTGCTCGTTGCTAGTNCTAAGTCATTGCGAGGAGTGCAACGACGAAGCAATCTAATAAATACAGCTTAGGTTTTTGGCACAATAATTGCGGTATCTATTTTTAGTATAACTTTTGTGTTTTCGTGATTAAATTCTTCGGTATTCAGTTCCGGCCTGTCCGGGTAAGGTGGTAATTGTGTATAGAAAGATCAATCTTGTTATTCTGTTTCTGTGCTTTTTCCTGATTATCCCGGCAACTGTGCTTTGTGCCGCAAAAGACCGGGTTAAACACCTGACATCAATCACGGGAAACAAGGAAATCGGATATTTCGGCCTGTTGGGCAGCGTTTTTTTTGACGAAAACAAAAACAGGGTATATTTCACAGACACAACAAATGGCCGGATACTTGCCTTTGATGATGATTTCAAATATGTCTCAAAATTTACCGGCGGAAACGCTTTGACATTCCCAACCAGTATAGTCAGAGACAGCAAAGGCAAGTTATTTGTGGCCGAGCCCACAAAAGGGCACGTTCTGGTGATTGATATTGCCCGGAAATCTATCAAACCGATTGATTTTTCTGCTGTGCCCAAAGCCAACCACATCAATCCAGGCAATATGGCCATTGATTCGGCAGATTGCTTATACATTGTGGACAGAGCCAATCAGCGAATCATTGTTTTTGATTCAAATTTGCAATTTAAGAGACAAATCCTGGTCAAAGGAAGCCATGGCCTCATGGATGTGAAGGTGGATGCACGGGGACGTATCTATGCGCTAAGCGCTATTGATGGCTCGATTTGCGTTTATGACAAACAGGGAAATCTTGTCTTAAGGTTTGGCAGCAGGGGCGCTGACAAAGGCGAATTCGGTTTTCCAATAAGTCTTGCTATCAACAAAAAGGGTCTGATTTTTGTGGTAGATCAACACAAAAACCAGGTTCTTGTCTTCAACAATAAAGGGCTTTTTCTCTTTACCGTTTCCAAGTTGGGCTGGAGAGAAGGACGACTGCATATGCCTTCATTTATCCATATAAGCAAAGCCGGACAAATCTTCATCGTTGATCAGGGGAATGCACGTATCAGTATTTTTGAGTAATTGGTAACCGTTAACGGTTGCATAGTTCATTGAAAAAACCGTGAACCGTGAACCGTTGCCTGTTCCTGGAGGAAAGGGAGAGCTGTTTTGAAAAGGTTGTCTTTTAGCATAATATTGATCCTTTTGATCATAGCCGCATCAGACATACCTCAGGCAAAGGTGACAGGAGTGTGCTCAAACTGCCACACCATGCATTATAGTCAAGGCGGGGGACAGCTCAGTGACTGGGGTTCAAGCGGACCATATTCGGCACTTACAACTAATACTTGTGTGGGATGTCACACGGGAATAGATGCTCACAATAACGGCTCAAACACAACCCCCTACGTAATGACTAATGGTCTACCAACTTATGGGGCCACAGGGACAGAAGGAGACACACTGGCCGGCGGTAGTTTCTACTGGATGGTAACTGATAAGACTACTGGCCATGATGTAGATGGGATTGCAACAACCTTTGATATGCTGCCTCCGGGGTATCCTGACGCTGATTACGACAGCAACCGGCCTGCTACATGGCCTGGCATCCAAAAAGTCACCTGCGCAGGCACCTACGGGTGCCATGGCAGAACCGATACTGCCGACCAGTATGTTTCGGCAAGGGGCGGACACCATGGTGATGACACTCAGACCGACGGCTCGACCTTTGAAAAGAGCTATCGCATGCTTAATGGTGTGGCAGGGAAGGAATGGAACACTGCTGGGAGTATCGGTGGCAAATGGGAATTCAAACCGACAAATAGCAAGCACAACCAGTACAAGGGCATTGATCGGCTGAGCGAGACAGATATCAATAGCAGCACCATAAGCTACCTGTGTGGCCAGTGCCACGGCGATTTTCACAGCGGCACTGGCAATCTGGGCCATGGCTCGCCCTGGCTCAGGCACCCCACGGATTATGACATGGGCAATACAGACACTGGCTCAGAGTATAGAAGTTACAACACCGACGGAAGTACCTACAGCGTGGTTGCCCCTGTTGCAAGCTCAGATGTGACCACGGTTTTAGCCACGATTGACTTTGTTAATAATAAAGCCATCGTAACCTGTATATCCTGCCACCGGGCTCATGGTTCAAAACATTACAAGCTCATGCGGTGGGATAATAAGGCCAACATGAGCGGCTGTGTTGTTTGCCATACGACAAAGAGCTGAGAGCTTAGAAGAGACGATTCCTGATAGAAAATATGATTTGACAGAAGCTATTTGCAAAGGTGTCAAAAAAATAGGCCTGGCCAGGCCAGGCCAAGAAAAAAAAGCCTTTCGGAATATGCAGAAATTAGGGGAATTGCCTCAAAAATCAACATCAGGAGTAATGGCTATGCAGGTATTTGATGTACAATCAAAGGAAGATAAAATCATTATTACGATAGATAGAAGCAGTGTGGCTATTAACTTTTTGGAAAGTTTCCTGGACAGGTTGAGAGTAGAGCAGATTGTTCAAAAAGCTGAGTTCAGTGAGGATATTCTCGTGGAAGCAGAGAACATAAAACATGAATGGTGGCGGAAGAATAAAGATAGCTTTTTGGAAAAGATTTAGATGATCCTTGTGATTGATACGAATATTCTGTTTTCAATGCTTTTAGCCAAGAGCTTGCAGCTTAGGGAGACTTTTTTTGATGAGCGCAAAGAATTTTATGCGCCAAATTTTGTAATGGTAGAAATATTTGAGAAGAAGGAGAAGTTGCTGAAGTACTCGAAATTATCCGAAACAGAACTTTATGAGTTAATGTACAGGATATTTGACCGGATAAAGTTTGTTATGGTGAACAAAATGAAGAGAATATTTTTATGGTTGATAAGCCTCATGCTTTTGGGAAGCGGTTTTGCTTATGCCGCCAACGAATATACCAATTCCGCCCACGGGGATAGCGCCGACGGAGTAAAGTATACCTCTCGTGGTGGCCCCGACACCAGCGCCTATGCAACCGGTAACTGCGCCCATTGCCATCTTTATCAGCATCAAAGTTTGAACGGTGTGGCATCTGGTACGGCATTGTCTCCCCAAGACCGCGCAGATATTATTCCTTTTTGCCTGGATTGTCATGACGAAATTCAAAACGACTCAGTAGAAATTATTTGGAACTCAGTTACCATTACTGATAATGATATTCATGGAGACAGGAATATAACTGATACCGTCGGCTTAGAGGCTCTGGATGGCATTAATGATGGGGATATAACGAATACCGAAGGCAATTATACGATTTCCTGCATTGTTTGCCATGAACCCCATGGAACGTCAAATGTCATGTTGATCAGAGAAGAGGTAAATGGCGGGTCCGTGAGCGGGATCATTCCCTATGAGACAACGAACTGGGAAGACTTGTGTTACAAATGCCACGCGGGTAGCTCAAATGGGATTCACCATGACTCTGGGCTATATCCAAAAGTTGAACCTAATTGTAACTGTCATCCTGGTGGGATTAGCTCTAACACCATAAATTGCACTGAGTGTCATTTTCATGGCGGGACCGATGCATACGTTGATACATTAGGTGATCCATATACCGGCATGACGACTAATAGACGTACGTTTTAGGCAGGGACAAAAAAGATTAAAGAAGATGTCAGCCCTACCAAGGAAAAANAGTGTCATTTTCATGGCGGGACCGATGCATACGTTGATACATTAGGTGATCCATATACCGGCATGACGACTAATAGACGTACGTTTTAGGCAGGGACAAAAAAGATTAAAGAAGATGTCAGCCCTACCAAGGAAAAATGTAGGGAATTAGTGGCCGCGTCTTGATTAATGCGCTTAGTTTGGGAGGATTCGCTTACGCCCATACCTCAGACAAATCTATCTTTAACCCTTCA
>NKAJ01000497.1_pt1 | contig 23876 bp, 24 predicted proteins | sample 1556001 | NCBI WGS metagenome assembly NKAJ01 (sample SAMN06204642, study PRJNA360343) | marine sediment metagenome | isolation source: Jiulong cold seep at northern South China Sea | place: China: South China Sea, Jiulong cold seep | collected 2013-06 | reverse complement strand
CCTGCCCTCTTAAGTGCGTCCACAGTCAAATTATACATATGTACTGGCATGAAATCATTCACCTTTCGAGCCAGCACAAAAATAGAATCAAGCCCCTGTGGATAATCCAGCCTTCCCTCAGAGATCTTCACGCCCCTCTCCAGATGGTAAGTATCCTTGGTCAGGCAGTGCCCGCCCACACCCGCACCCGGATGCAGCATAGCCCTGGTGATACCCTCACCCTTCAGGCTATCCACACCCGTGCGCACATCATAAACATTGATGCCCATAGCCTCGCAGTACAGGGCCAACTGGTTGATGGCAGCTATCTGGAGGTCACGGAACGTGTTCTCTGCAGTTTTGGTCACCTCAGCAGCCGTAGCCGTCATGGGAATAACCCTGCCAGTGGTCATAACCGGAGTGTACAGTTCCACTGCCCGGTCAGTGCTGGCCTGGTCGATACCACCTACAATGCGGTCATGCTCCTGAATATTGCGTAGCAGCCTGCCAACCATCACCCGCTCGGGAGCATGTGCCAGGGCAAAATCTTTTCCTGCAATAAGACCCGACTCCTCTTCCAGTATCTGCCTTGCCATACCATCGGTAGTACCTGGCGATATTGTGGACTCCAGCACCACTAGCGTACCTTCACTGAGATACCGGCCTGCCTGTCTTATCCCTTCTATCAGGGCACCAAAATCAGGCTCAAGGTCATGGGGATTGGCAAAAGGTGTCTGGATGGCAAGAGCTACAGCATCCACCTCCGATATCCTGGAAAAATCAGAAGTACACTGGAACTTACCTGCTTTGACCACCTTATTAATAAGGTCCTCCAGCCCCGGCTCATCGCCTTTTAAAGGGCTTTCGCCCCGGTTTATCATTTCTATCTTATAGCCCGAAGAAGGGGAATCCCTCTGGAATCCTAATACCAAATCAAAATTATCCGAATCAGCGAACAGCGCCGCTGCAGGTATGCCCACATATCCCATTCCGATCACCCCGATCTTCCTGATGGGACCTTTCTTATCTAATATTTCTTTAAGGTCTTTCATAAATACCACTTATTTTTTTTAGAAAATAATTTCAAATCTTTATGGCCTTTCCCTTTTTATATGATTCTATTGCCACCATAGCAACCCTGAGAGCATGTATCCCATCCTCCCCTGACGGTTGCGGTTCTCCACCATTTAAAACAACGTCAACAAAATATTCAAGTTCTTTTCGTAAAGGCTCTTCCTCTTCTACTTTAGCTTTCCTGATCCATTTCCCATCATGCAGTTCCACGGTCTGCTTGATATAATCAAGATATGCTACACCTTTGACGCCTATGGCAGTAAGCTTTCTGACCTTGTGTGGGGTCAGCCAGTTCGTTTCCAACAAGCCTGAGAACTCATGGTCAAATCGAAGCATGATCGCTGCATGGTCTTCCTTAGAATGGATATCTGCACCAGCAATAGCATATACCTCGTTAACCTTCATACCGTACAGATATGATATCACATCAATATCATGCACCCCTATATCAAGTATTACTCCTACATCCCTTATCCTGGGATTATAGGGTCCTACCCTGCGGGTAGATATTGACACGATCTTACCTAAAGTTCCCGAATCAATAATCTCCTTCAACCTCATGACCGCCGGATTGAACCGTTCAATATGCCCCACCATTAATTTGACCTTCGCCTCTTTAGCGGCATTTGTTAATCTCTCTGCATTTTCCAGCGTATCCGCAATGGGTTTTTCCATCAGGATATTTGCACCCGCATCAATAGCGTCCATTCCTATGGGCATATGCAATGTAGTTGGCACAACAATACTAACTACATCAAGGCCCTGCTCAAGCAGTTGCCTGTGGTCGGTATAACCCTTGACCCCATATTGTCCTGCCAGTTCGTTGACCCTGCTCTCAGACACATCAGATATACCAACAAGTNCCCATATTGTCCTACCAGTTCGTTGACCCTGCTCTCAGACACATCAGATATGCCAACAAGCTCTACATTTTCCATCTCGTCGTAGATACGCACATGGTGCTGACCCATGGCTCCGATGCCAATTACTCCCGCTCTCATCCAGTTAACTCTCCAATTGTTTTTATGATATGATCCAGTTCTTCCATTGAAACAGAAGGGTGCACAGGCAATGATATAACCTGCCTTGAAGCTATTTCCGTATTTATCAAAGAATCCGTATAACCTAAATTTGTGTAAAGAGGCTGCTTATGTATTGGTATGGGATAATATATTCCAGTCCCAATACCTTCTTCACCCAACAATTTAACAAGCTGGTCCCGCTCATGCTTGCATTCACCTGTTACCCTGATAGTATATTGATGGAATACATGGGTACAGCCACTTCTTATCTGTGGTATCTCAATCCCTGCAAACCCTTTCAACCCTGCTGAAAGATATCTGGCATTCTCCATTCTTTTTTGGTTGAAGTCATCAAGTTTATTAAGCTGGATCAGACCGATAGCTGCAGAAATATCAGTCATCCTGGAGTTATATCCCAGCATCTCATGAAGGTATCGCTGCTTTGAGCCGTGTGAACGAATCATATGTGCAATTGCATCTATCTCCGTATCATTTGTAGTGATCATACCGCCTTCGCTTGTTGTCATGTTCTTTGTAGGATAAAAACTGAAAGTACCAATCCCGAATGAACCGGCATGTTTTCCATTTTCCATTGCACCGTGGGCCTGGCAAGCGTCTTCGATAACTTTCAATTTTTTATCTTCTGCAATCTCCATTATAGCTTTCATCTCTGCAGGATGTCCGTATAGATGTACAGGCAGGAGCGCTTTTGTCAGGGGAGTGATACTGTTCAGGATGGCATCCGGGTTGATGTTAAACGTGTCAGGTGAAATGTCTGCAAATACCGGTCTTGCACCTGTATATAGTATAGAGTTTGCGGTTGCAATGAATGAAAAAGACGACGTGACTACCTCATCCCCCTTCCCTATACCGGCAGCCTGTAATGCGATTTGAAGTGCAGCCGTCCCTGAGTTCACTGCAATTGCATGGTTAACACCTATGTATTCACTAAAAGTGTTTTCAAAATTTGCGACCTTGCTGCCTTCTGCAATCATTCCCGACTTCATAACCTCGGTCACAGCATGTATTTCATCGTCTTCAATAATTGGTTTGGCTATTGGTATCATGATATCATATCATATTTTTTGTTCTCAATTCAACAGGGAGTTCAACTATACTGGCCGGAAAGCCCACAGCAAGTTTCCATGGCGGCACATCTTTCGTGACCAGTGCTCCAGCCGCTACCATGGCACCTTCACCGATCTCCACTCCCGGTAATATAGTACTGTTTGCTCCGATTGAAACTCCCGACCTGAGAATCGGTCCTTTTAGCTCATATTCTTTTCGGATAGGATATTTGTCATTTGTCAGGACAGCACAGGGACCAATGAACACATTATCTTCGATGTGCGTATTTGTGGGAATGTAAACATTACTTTGAATGCTTACGTTATTTCCGATAGTCGTGTTTCCGTCTATCACAACATTGGTACCGATAAGGACATTATCACCAATTGTAGTGTTCTCTCTTACCAGGATATTGTGCCCGGTTCGAAGATTGTTACCGATTGTAACATCTGTATATATAATTGAACCAGAACGGACAATAGCATTGTTACCGATTGTTATACCTGGGAACTCGTATTCGGTCAAAGGAATATCCAGCTTTGAAGCCTCGTCAATGATATTGCCACTGGGGTAACCCAGGAAAACATTTTCCAGGACAGTACAATTACTACTTATTGAGCTTGTGCCATATATCGTGACAGTATCGTTAATTCGACAATCAGGGTATAGTTCAGTGTTAATATTTTTCATATTAGTGCCTATGATGTAATATTAATTTTTCACTTTTTTCAATCCTTTTTTTGGTTTAATCTTCATGAAATATCTGGCCTTCAAATGCAAACACTTCAGTATCGGCCTCTAACCACGCATCAGGGAACAATCCCGCTTTCATGCAGGTCTGGCCCAGGAATTCCTCCGAATCAAAACCATGCTCTACAGCCACCTGCGGCAGCAATAGCCCGGAGTACACCCCTCTTTGTACAATAAGCCCATGTTTGCCCACCTCGATCTTACCCGGAAGTTCACTTTTATTTCCTTCCAGGCGCTCGGGCATGGTAAGCACTGTAACTTCTATTTCAATTGTCTCCAGCTCCCCAGGGGTCACGGGGTTGAACCTGGGGTCTTCTGTGGCCGCATTGATTGCAGAAATTATAATCGCATCGCCCAGCCTCATAACCGGATACGGACGACCAATACAACCTCTCAGTTCCTTTCCAGTATCATAACGATTGTTCAGTGTTACGAACACGCCCCGGTTCTCATAGAACATAGACGGCAGGTCGTCTGCTGTAATGGTCTGACCGCTGGCCAGATATTCATGTATGGCCCTGCGCGCCATATCCAGCGCAATATTTCCTTCTTCTTTAGTGAGCAATTCAGTCATATTTTCTCAGGAAGCTCGCCTATACAAACATACCAGGGGGAACATCTTCCTTTTCTTCCACAATGATCTTATGATACGCATCCATGAAATCTTTCATCATTATCTTTTTATCCCGCCTGCGTATCACGAACATACCTGCTTCTGTCACAATGGCCTTGATGTCAGCACCGCTCAAATCCTCAGTGAGTTTGACCATTTTGTCGAAATCAACGGCATCATCCAATGCCATTTTCCTGGTATGTATCTTGAATATCTCTAACCGTCCCTTCTCATCTGGCATGGGTATCTCAATGATCCTGTCAAACCGTCCGGGCCGCAACAGGGCAGGGTCCAGCAGGTCAATACGGTTGGTTGCTGCAATGATCTTAACATCGCCCCGCTCTTCAAATCCATCCAGTTCAGCAAGCAATTGTATCATGGTTCGGTTCACTTCAGCAGAACCAGTGGTACCATCATGGGTCCGGCGTCCGCCAACAGCATCTATCTCATCAATGAACACGATACTGGGCGACTTATCTTTCGCCATCTGGAACACATCACGCACTAGCCGCGCACCTTCACCCACATACTTCTGCACCAGTTCGGAACCCGACATCCTGATAAATGTAGCATGGGCCCTGCTGGCCACAGCCTTGGCAATGAGTGTCTTGCCGCTACCGGGCGGGCCGTATAGCAATATGCCCTTGGGTGGCTCCACACCTACATCTATGAACATCTGCGGATCTGTAAGTGGCAGTTCAACGGTCTCGATCACTTCCTCTATCTCTTTATCAAGACCGCCTATGGAATTATAATCTGTATCTGGAGCTTCAATAAGTTCCATTACCCTGGCCCGCATGTCTGCGGGTTTGGACAGTAAACTGACAATACCAAAACCGTTGTTCACAGCCACTCTCATCCCTGCTTCCAGTTTCCTTTCCATTTCGAGTGGAATGTCTATTAGTACTTCCTGGTTGCTGCCATGCTGGCGTAGCAGGGCAGTGTCATCCAGTACCTCCATCACAGATGCAATGAATAGTGGGGGATGTTTTAATTCTTCAATCTGCTCCTTCAGTTTCTGGATATTCTGGAGATAACTACTGTTTGCTACAGCAGCATCGAGAAGTCTGGTCTGAAGCTGGTTGTTCTGTTCTTCAGCTTGCACGAGCTTATTTCTTAATATCTCTATCTCATTTTCTGTGTCAATTTTGTGAGAATTTACAAAATCCGGTTTATTTGATGGTTGAGTAATTGTATTATCCATATAGTATCGAATGTGATATAATCTGATATAAACGTTATTAGGTCAACATAAATATATATATTATCAATATAATATCCTAATCACAAGCCAAAGATGACATTATTCAACACATGCAATATAAAATTTTAAATAGATGTGATGACTAATTGTATTAAATAATTATACTCATGATGTGTTAATAAGCATCTATGTGTTCAATTGTTCAATATTAGTAACAATAAAACTCGAGGAAGATTCATAATGGAAAGCCATGTAACTAATTTAAGCGACGCGGAAGCACGCGTTCCAACAGGAGTAGAAGGTTTTGATGAACTGTGCCAGGGCGGGTTTTTGAAAGATCGTACATACCTGATATCAGGTACATCAGGTGCCGGTAAGACAATATTCACTCTTCAATTCCTGTACAATGGAATAACCAAGTATGGGGAGAACGGCATATTTGTGGCAACAGAGGAGCGACCCGAACAGATCAGGGAAAATGCAATGATGTTTGGCTGGGATTTCAAGAAACTTGAAGATGAAGGGCGCCTTGCAATCATTGATGCTGCCTCAACAAAGATCGGTATACCTTCCCAGGAGAAATACGTTGATGTTCGTCCTTTTGATATGCGTTCAATGATGGACCAGATCATAATGATCCAGGAAGAAATTGATGCCAAGAGAGCAGTGGTGGATTCAAGTACATCCATTGGTTTTTATCTCCAGGACCCGGCAAAGATACGTGTTGAACTGTTGAAACTGTCCACCACCCTGGAAATCCTGGGCTTAACCTCATTAATGACATCTGAAATTGTGGATGATGACCATCCAAGCCGTTTTGGTGTAGAGAATTTTGTGACCGAAGGCACCATAGCCATGTACTATAAGAGAATGGAGAATGTAAGGGTACGCAGCCTGGAAATTTATAAAATGCGTGGTTCAGACCACAGCAAGAAGATCCATCCTTACGATATCACCTCCGATGGCATCGTGGTCCATCCTCACGAAGAGGTCTATACAGTATTTTAAGTATAATTAATTCATAAAAGGGCAGCGGTTTTAATACCCGCTGTCCGTTTTTTTAAATTCATGTTTTATTCTGCGAACTGCTCTTCCTGTCCGCATTCTACACATTTGTAGATAACCAGTTTCCGGCCAAGATGGTCAAATCGTTTTCCGGTTGGGTACCTGAACAAATTCATTTTACCTTCACATAACTTGCAATAGCGTATCATGAGACCCCTCCAATGCTACAGTGTAGTCACTGATATTATAAATTCATTGTTAATATTAACAGCGTTAAAAAGCATAGTTGACCATGTGCAATGTTTGGGTGATGGCATGTATTTAGTACACATCTTCAGGATTGAATACCTTCTCGCTGACCACATCACCTTCAAGTGTGCGGTAGAAACACGACCTATAGCCCATATGGCAAGCTCCGCCGCCTAATTGCTTAACTTTCATCAGCACAGCATCGGCATCACAGTCAATGTACATTTCATGTACCACCTGGACATGTCCTGAACTCTCGCCCTTTAGCCATTGCTTACTCCGGCTGCGACTGTAGTAATGTGCCTTACCGGTATCCACAGTCTTTTCCAGGGCTTCAAGGTTCATGAAGGCAAGCATCAATATCTCGTTGGTCTGGTAGTCCTGGGCAATTGCGGTAATAAGCCCCTTATCATCAAATTTAAGCTCTTTGCGAATCTCATCTGAAATTTTCATCGCACTTCCTTATGCTTTATAATAATAAAATCATTTGTATGAGACAAATAATGAGAACTTTATATGTAGCCAAGATACAGGTTTGTTTGATATGATGCTCAGGGATAAAATTAAGGACAAAGACTCAGTTCCTGAATCGCTGTTGCATCTGGTTCCCAACAAATATGAGGTAATAGGAGATGTGGCAGTCATTGTCATCCCTCCTCAATTACAAGCATACAGACATGTCATTGCAAAAACTATAACAGAGCAGCGAAAGAACATCAGGACTGTGTTAAACAAAGTGGCCATGCTGGAGGGAGAAGCACGTCTGGGTGGTTACGAAACACTATATGGCAGCGAAACTATTACTCTGCACAGGGAATACGGGCATCTTTACCGCCTGGATGTGAGGAGGGTGTTCTTCAATACTCATCTTTCGTATGAGCGATTCCGTGTTGCATCAAAAGTAAGACACGATGAGCATGTGCTGGTACCCTTTAGCGGTGTGGGCCCCTTTGTAATTCCGGCAGCAGTCCGTGGGGCCATGGTCACAGCAGTGGACAATAATCCAATGGCTTGTCAGTGGCTGGCCGGCAATGTGAAGTTGAACCACGTTGAGAAATTCATATCCATAATCCAGGGTGATGCGCAATTCATCCCGCGAATGCTTAACGCAGGATTTGACAGGGCAATAATACCTACACCATACGGAATGGACCAGTTTTTATGGGATATTGCGGGGATGGTAAGGGAGGGCGGCATTATACATTTCTATACCTTCAAGAAGCCGCACCAGATTTCGGGGCTGGTGGAAGAGTACAAACGTAACGGCCTGGAAGTTGAGTTCCATCGCAGGTGTGGGAACGTGGCACCCGGGGTAAGCCGCTGGGTGTTCGACCTGATTAAGCATTAGAAAAAAATAGTAAAGTTCTTTACTTACCTGTGTTTAATAATAGTGTTCGATATAGTTTATTTAGGACCTTGTGTCACATTTGGTTTATAAGAGGAACAAAAATGAAACCTATGAAAAGTGGTTTTGGAGCTATTCGTAATTATCTTGGTTCAAAACAGGAGAAGGGGAGACGTAAAATTGCCCTGCTAGTGGACGGTCCCAATATGCTCCGCAAGGAGTTCCAGACAAATCTTGAAGGGATACGTGATGTGCTCAAGGATTACGGTACTATAAAGATAGGCCGGGTATTCCTGAACCAATATGCTTCAGAAAAATTAGTTGAAGCTATTGAGACACAGGGCTTGGAACCTATCATCTGCAGCAGTGATGTGGATGTCAGGCTTTCTGTGGAAGGAATGGAAATGGTATTTAATCCTGGTATCGACACCATTGCATTGGTAACCAGGGATGCCGATTTCAAACCATTGCTTAACAAGGCTAACGAACACGGTATGGAAACCATCCTGTTCGGTGCTGAACCAGGGATGTCTATCGGGCTTAAGAATTCTGCAGACTATGTGATAATCATGAAAGAAGGTGTTATGGGATACGAATACGATGTTGAGGCCCGTGAAGGAGATAAAAGGGGTGAAAAAGGCGAACAAGACGTGTAAAGTACTGAAACCTCAACATAAGCCTGCACTTACTTGGCAGTATCCAGTATCCCACCTGGCGCCCCTGCCAGTTTTACCAATGCCTCAGCTTCCATGAAATGAAGGTCTGCCGGCACAACCAGTATATGCAGTGGACCACCGAAATCAAAGTCAGCCAGTTCACCCAAAGGCAGGGCCTTTACCACGGGTTCAGGCGAACCTGCCCTGGCCACACCCACACCCAGGCGTCCGGCCAGTTCAAGTTTCCCCTCCTGTGAGTCTATTTCCAGAAGGAGTTCACAGCCACGGTTGATGGTCATGTATCCTTTTTCAGGGTCTATATCCAGGAATATCAGGGTATGCATGTCGGCGTCCAGATTGGATTTGATGGTATCGTACGGGGTGTGCGAGATAATGTTCCTGCCCTTATGTGTATAGGGATGTGGGATGGTTGCGGATTTACCGAAGCGGTAGTTCTGCAGTCCGGTCAGGCCAGGGACTGCACTCACGATCGATGAGCCATGTATGATGTGTGTTTCAATACCCATATCTTGGGCACGCATGCGCAGGTCTACATGGGTGGTGCTGACCATGGCATCCCCGCCTGTTAAGAATACCACATCCTCGTNCCATGTATGATGTGTGTTTCAATACCCATATCTTGGGCACGCATGCGCAGGTCTACGTGGGTGGTGCTGACCATGGCATCCCCGCCTGTTAAGAATACCACATCCTCGTTAACAGCGCGCTGTAGCCAATCAGGCTGTTGCTCCACATCCTCCCGATCAAGGATAGTAATCTCCCGTTCGTAGAATGCTTCCAGCTTTTCAGGGCTGGTCCCCATCAGTACCGAAGTGTAGAATTCGGCGTACACATGGTCGGCCCGCTTAACTGCTTCCAGGCCTTTTACTGATATGTCTTTTTCATCATAGAGTCCGATGCCAATGAATGTGAGCATAAAAGTAGTTTTGGGTGCGGACAGGATAAAGATTTGGAATGGAGGAGTGTTAAGGGTTCGGTGTTAATTGTACAGTGTTAAATGTATGGTATAAAATGTAATGTGTAATCACGCCTTACCAGTGGACTCGCCACACACGATACCCGTCGCAATCAGGTGTGCTACCCTCAACGGTTCGGGTACATTGCTGTGGGTTGAGGTAAGCTGCACAATATCCCTGGCCTCTTCCAGGTCGATACCGCAGTGCTGGATAAAGATGGGGTTTTCTCCCTCACGGCTTATCACCTTGTGTATCTCACCGGCCCGTTTAATCATTTCCCATCGTATATCCGGGTCGGGCAGATGTTTCAAAGCGGCACGTATCCGGTCAAGATCAGGGCAGTCCCTCATGACCACGATACACCCAATACCTGTTTCCTCATAGACCGCTTTGATATCAACCACATTAAAACCGGCATATGTCACACCATCGAACATCAGTACCCTGACCTGTCCGAAATGCTTGCTGCCGGTCACCATCCTGATGATAACTTCAGTGGCATCAGTACCATCCTTTGTAATATTGGAGCGTAAAACACCATCCAACCAGTCCCCTCCCCTGAACATGGCACCCACTATCATCACCGGCTCACTGTGCAGTGACGAATCGTCGATACCCAGAATTCTTATCTCTGGTTTGATGTGCATGACCTAAATACTGGCCTTCTCACTGAAAACGGTCTTGAACTCTTCATATACTTCAATGAGCCGGTCAGATGCTTCCGTAATAGCAACTATAGGATCTACCCCATCTGTTTTTACGAAAAGCACAGGGTCACTGATAGTAGGATGTTTGATATCGTAAGTAGCCACTTCCACCCTGGGGTCGTCCAGTAGCGATGACTTCAGAGTATTTAGCAATGTGTGACTCTCACCCCCAATCTCAATAATTATTTGAGTATCACTCTTTTCAATAACCTTTAAGTCCATGTTCATACACCTCTAAGCAGTATAATTACCATATTCAGTGGATACTTTTCGAGATTCCATTTTCCCACATACCGGGCATTTCAACATGAAACCTTTATTTCCATCCTCTGAAGGTTTGATCAGGTCCACATTGCATTTAGAACAATATGCCTTTATAACACCCAGGTCCTTGCCAGCAGTGGAAAGTCTCATACTTCTCAAGTCAATGACCTTAGCCTTGATGATATCAAAGGGACTCATCTCATCAGTAATATTTTTTACATATCCATCCTTCAGATTGGATATGTGAACCGCTGCCTGTTGTAGATTAACGATCTCGCGCTCGCCTTTACCTTCTATCTTTGCAATTTCTACCAGCGCAACAGAACTTCTCAGATCGTTCACACGCCCGATGACCACATCTCCTATCTCAAGTACTGGCGGCACATTGGTCTTTGGAACAACCGAAATGTTACGTGACTTCTGGTTAATATTTACCATACCAGTGGCTGTGGAATAGATATTTCCTCCATGTTTGAAGGTATTTTTACCTGATATGAACTCCTCGCCTGTACCTATCATATCCCCTGGTAATACTAATTCACCAGTTTCTGTAATTTCATGTGATACAGGGGTTTCTGGTTTAATTGTATCGGCCGCTTTCATTTCTTCAGTTTCAACGATGTCTTCGTCAGTATTTTTCACCTCATCCGGTGAAGCCTGTTGTTCTTCTGCAGAATCATCTTTCGTCAGTATTCGTCTGGATACGGTTTTCTTCCTTTTGAGTCTAATAATAATCCCTCTTTATGATTTTTAATTTTAATCACCGGACATACCAGATCACTCCAGTGAACTAGAACGGTAATCATTTTATTGCCTGTTATTTTCTATCCGGTATATCTCTACATCAACAACTTCAATATCCTTTTTGTGGAAATTAAAAGTTCGTTTTATCGGAAATCCTGCGTGATACCGCTCTGTTATGACGGCGGGATTAATGAACCTTTTGATGAATTCATAACTTCCTGAATTATGGATTGAATACACCATATCGGCCACCTCCAATGCTTTGACCAGGAATGGGCGGTCACTGCCCTTAACCTGTGCCCCGAACGGTGGGTTCATAATCACCGTATGAGCCCGGCCGTAGACATCTTCCACCCGGGAGCACACAAATTCAACGTCAACCTTCATTCGGTCTGCATTCTGCTGTGCGGTCTTAATCGCACTCTCATCCATATCAAATCCCTTGACTTCACCAGCACCCAACAGTGCGGCCCCGATGGCAAGCATGCCTGTACCGCATCCCAGGTCATAAACCATTCCCTCTGTCAGGTCACCTTTCATAAAAGCAAGATATAACAGTTCTGCAGCAATGGGTGCGGGAGTAGTATATTGTTCGAGGAATGCGGATGGTTTTTCGAAACCTGTTACTTTCTCGAGAGCTATCTCAAGATGTTTTTTTTTCATCAAGAGAGTATATATCTTTATAGTGCAATAAGGTAATGCAGGAAGAGTATCTGACAAACACACACGAATAAGTTCCAAAAAGCACTGAAAATATACACGCAGTAGTGGTAAAAACTAAGTTTTTGCATTTTTTTCGATTTTGAAGTCAGGGTCAAGAGTTTTTCAATAAACCCCAAAAAACTAATCTATGATAAGAACCAACTAACCGTAAAAGATAAGTACCTATTGTAAACATATAATGATAATAATGATGAGTATAACAATTGAATCTTTGGTCCACGTGTTTGCAGGAAAAATGTTAATTCATTTATTTCGAAAAAAAAGGTATAAACGGTGAAATGAATTGAAACGAATAAAAACAGGAATAGCTGAACTGGATGAAAAAATAAGTGGCGGCTATCCGAAAGGGAAAACAGTATTAATAACCGGTGGTCCCGGTGTCGGAAAAACGATATTTGGGTTACACTTTTTGCATAAAAGCTGTACTGACGGCAGAAAATGCATGCTTTTAGCAACAGAAGAAACGCCGGAAGAAATTCTCATGGAAGCAGAGATTATTGGGCTTGGCCTGCAACAGTACATCGACAACGAACAGCTTTTCATAGGAAGAATACTTGAATCAAGAACTGGGAGTACTCAAACAGCGGCACAATTTGGTGCAGGATTTGAAATCAATGAATTGGATATTCTCGAGCGAGTGAGGTCGGTGCCTGCTGATACTGAAGTAGTGGTTATCGATAATATGGGGGTATTTGCACTGGACATGGGAATAAAAGAATTCAGGAACAAGATAGATTACATAAACCGCTTGCTGAATGATATTGGCTGTACCACCTTGATCATTATGGACGAAACAGCATATGAGCTGACCCACAAGCTGGCAGAATATTCGGTTTATGGTTCCATCAAACTAATGGTTAAGGAGAATCCGTACACTGGTTTAAGAGAACGATATCTGGATATTCCGAAGATGCGCGGGACCGATATTTCATTAAAATTATCGTTATTTGATATAACTGAAAAAGGTATCACATTTCGCAGTTCTAAAACAAAAACTGGAAAAATATGGACCAAGAAAATGGAAAATATGGTGGGATCGGACTAAAAATACCTATGTAATTGCTTGTCATAATCCCTGCTGATGCTGTACTATATCTTTGAACTAATAAGGGACAGTANGAAAATGGAAAATATGGTGGGATCGGACTAAAAATACCTATGTAATTGCTTGTCATAATCCCTGCTGATGCTGTACAATATCTTTGAACCAATAAGGGACAGTAAAAAAAGGTGGAAAAATGAAACTAACTCTGAAGTTTATGATAGTAGGACTGGTTATTGTCCTGATCCCTGCACTGTTTCTCACTCTTGCAATACAGGATTCATTAGTAAAACTTTCTGAAGATGAGATCAATCATGATATGAAGATGGCGATCACTATCGCAAGTGCAGAATATTACGATGAATTGTCAGAGATAGAAGAAATAACGAAGACTATCATCAGAAAAGTGAAGTTTGTAAGTGCCTTCAAAGAAAAAGATAATGAACAAATGCACTTGTTCCTCTTAGACCAGAAATTGGAGTTTAAATTGGACTTTGCAACAGTTGTTGATCCAGATATGATCGTTTTTGCAAGGGCAAATTCAAATATATCAGGGGATGAGACTGCATTTCGGGAACTTGTTGAAGAATCCCTTTCAGGCAACCACATTTCCTCAACAGAAGTTGTCGATGAGATTGACCTTAGCAAGGAGTCTATCTATTCCGGTGTCCTTATTAAAAAGGGAAGTGAAGGAGACGAAACTGAACTCATCACATCTTCCATGGTTCATGTGCATCTGTATCCAATCATTATTGACGAGCGGGTTGAAGGAGTATTAATAACCGGCAGGATATTGAACAACAGGAATAAAATATTTGATGAAATTGATTCCAGAATAGCACATACCACTTCAACATTATATCAGGGAGAATACTGTGTTGCAACCAGTTCAATGGCAGGAAAATTCGAACTTCTTGGAACCATGGTCCCTGATGATATTTTTCAAAAACTTCAGAGGGGAATAACTCCTATAGGTGAATGTGAGAGATTTTCAAATACACATGTTTACGGAGCCCTCCCTATTACTAACCATAAAGGAGACTTGATCGGGACACTTGTCGTTAGCAATCCCAAGGATCGGTATTTGGCAGCTATCGACAGTGTCACTAAAACTATCCTTGTCGTCATGTTCATAACCGTCTACTTCGCAGGTGCAGTATTGCTTTTTGCCACAAGAAAAATAACTGTACCATTATCGAAGCTTAATGAAGCTGCCAGATACGTTACGGAAGATAAAGGGTACAAAAAGGTCGAAATATTGACCAATGATGAAGTCGGAGAGGTTGCCAAATCTTTCAACCACATGGTAGATGCATTGGAACACAGGAACAACGAGGTAATAGACACAACCCAGGAACTGAAGTGGTTAAATGGATACCTTGAAGAACAAGCTGAAATTCTGCAAATACAACAAAAGCATGCTGACGCATATACTGAAATCCTGACCCTTTTAGCCAGTACTGTTGACCTTTATACAATATTGAGCGAAGGTTTAAAGAATCTCATGAAATACTCTGATTCGCCTCTCGGCGTGATCTACTTGTATAATCATGAGCGCAAGGTGCTTGAACCATATGTCACCCAAGGGACCAATAAAGAAGTATCCCAGAAGGAATTTGAGTTGGAAGAGGGTATTCCTGGCCAGACTGCCTTTAAGAAAAACATGGTCATTGTAAAAGATATTCCCGACAATACGATATACAGAGTGGAAGCTGGAGTATGTGAAGTTCTTCCAAAGACCATTATCAGCACTCCAATGGTTTTCAAGGACATGCTTCTGGGTGTGTTTATCACGACCCATCTTAATGAAGTCACACCGGAAATGCTGGAATTTATCAAACGTACCGTTGACCAACATGCTGTAGCAGTCAATAATGTAAACACATATCTGCAAACACAGAATATGGCAACGGCATTAAAAATTCAACGTGATGAGCTTAATATAAAGACACGGGAACTCGCAGCTGCCAGTAGAATGAAGTCAGAGTTTTTGGCCAATATGAGTCATGAACTGAGAACACCTCTCAATTCGATCATAGGTTTTTCAGAGGTACTCCATGATGAGACTTTTGGCCCTCTTAATGAAAAGCAGTTGAAATATACAGGAAATATCCTCACAAGTGGGAAACATCTGTTAGGATTGATCAATCATGTCCTTGATCTTTCCAAGGTCGAAGCAGGAAAGATGGAACTGTTTTATGAGGATTTCTCAATTTCTGCTGTGTTCGATGAAGTATTGGCTGTGACAGCACCCATGGTATCAATGAAGAATATTGTCATGGAAACGAAGATAAATCCTGAATTAACTACTATCAAAGCCGACAAGAATAAATTTAAACAGATCCTCCTCAACTTTTTGGGAAATTCCATTAAATTCACCCCTGAAGGGGGCTCGACCACTATCGAAGCGCATCGTGTCGATGATATGGCACAGATATCGATCATAGATACCGGGATTGGGATTTCACAAGAAGACCAGAAAAAACTATTCCAGCCATTCAAGCAGCTTGATTCATCAACTTCCCGGAAATATGAAGGAACTGGACTGGGTCTTGCCCTTGTTAAGCGGTTCGTAGAATTGCACGGTGGTAAGGTATGGGTGGAAAGTGAACTTGGTAAAGGTAGTACATTCATTTTTACAATCCCGATAGAAGGCAAGATAAAGGAACCAGAGGTATCAGAAGAACCTGAGAGTGTAAAAGAACCTGGATCCACCGGCATGTCTGGAGTATCTGAGGAAAAACAAAAGGGAAATAAAGAAACGATCGATGATATCCAAACACCGGAGATTGTTGAACCGGAAAGTGCAACAGAAGATGACCCGCTCGTGCTTGTGGTGGAAGACGATATAAATGCTAGTGAACTGCTAAAATTAGCGCTTACCGGCGCAGGATACAGAGTAATACAAGCTTATTCAGGGAAAGAGGCACTGGCAATAGCCGGGGATTTTGATCTTTTTGCCATAACACTCGACCTCATGTTGCCAGGTATGGATGGATGGAGTATCCTCAAGAAACTGAAAGAGAAACCGCAGACAAGCAATACTCCGGTGATTGTGATCTCAATGTTGGACCAGAGAGAGATCGGGTTCACCATGGGTATAGCTGAATACTTCCTAAAACCGGTTGACAAAAATACGCTTATTTCAGCTCTTGACAAAATAAAACAGATTATTGAAGTGGAGGTGCCAAGGGTTCTTGTTGTGGATGACGAGCCAAATATAGTAGAATTGGTAGCTTCAATGATAGAACCTGATTATAGCGTGATACGGGCATACGGAGGAGAGGAGGGAATCGAAAAGGCGTTCAAGGAACATCCTGATGCATTAATACTTGACCTTATGATGCCGGTAATCAACGGATTTGATGTAATTTCAAGATTAAAGGACAACCCTGAAACAAAAGACATCCCCATTATTATCTGTACAGGAAAAGACCTGACAAGTGATGATATTCAATTGTTGAGCGACAACGTGGTCTCAGTCATGCGAAAGAGCATGTTTACAAGTGATGATATCATAAATGAGATTGAGAAATTGCGTTTAATCAAGGGAGATAAATAATGGCACATATACTGGTTGTTGAAGATAATCCAATGAATATGGAACTTGTTGTGGACCTGTTAGAATCATACGGGTATGAGGTTACCGGTTCACAGGAAAGTGCCAGGGCTCTTGACCTGGTCAAGGAAACGATATTCGACCTGATATTACTGGATATGCAGCTTCCGGAAATGGACGGGCTTGAACTGCTGGAAAAGTTCAGGGAGGATCTGGATACGGCAAAGATTCCTGTTGTTGCAGTGACGGCACACGTTATGAAGGGAGATGAAGAACGATTCATCAAAGCAGGATGTATCGGGTATATTCCCAAACCTATCGATGTCCACCAGTTCAAATCAACTGTTGCAGGTTATCTTGAAAAATAATAATACAAAACAAAGTTGGTAATATCATGTCTGAAATAGAGATGAAAAATATCCTTGTCGTAGATGATGAACCTATGAATGTAGAGCTGATGGAAGCGCATCTGGCAAGGGACTATAATGTTATCACAGCGTTCAATGGGGAAGAGGCACTTGAAAAAATAAAAAACGAGCAGCCTGACCTTATTCTTCTTGATATTATGATGCCTGGTATAGATGGGTATGAGGTTTGCCAGACAATAAAATCAGATCCTAATACTCAATTCATACCTGTTATAATGGTGACTGCTCTCTCTCAACGTGACGACCGCATTAAAGGTATTGAGGCCGGAGCAGATGATTTTCTTACAAAACCAGTAGACAAGATGGAGCTCGTTACAAGGGTAAAGTCCTTGATGCAGATGAAGATCCTGCATGACATTCTTCTTTTTGAGCGCAACAGTCTGGATATGCAAAACTATGTACGCGGTATTTTGACCATGATAATACCTTTATTGCTCCAGATGCTTCCCATTGAGCAAAAACACATCATAGTAAGCCAGATGACCGATATGGTCGAGAGAACAATATTTGAAAAATATGAAAATGAACTCGGGGAATTAAATCTGGCAAATGTAGGAGTTTTTCTCTGTAATTTGATGAACCACCTCGGCGGGGAATTTTTCATTGAAAATGCTGAAACGGAAACAGAATGCATAATCAAAGGAACCCGTTGTCCATGGGATGTAGACGAAATTCCGATAAATCCTATCATGTGTAACCTGACAAGAGGGATATTTTCACGGATTTCAGACAGGCTGCTTGATGATGCGGAAGTGAATGTGCTAAAGACTATTGGGAACGATGATGATTGCTGTCTTTTCGAGATAACGACGAATTAAATTGTGGACTTTAATAAAAAACATATAAGGATAACAGGTGACAAAAAAAATGGGCATTGAACCTGATGATCAAGACAAGAACACTGTTACCGGGTCAATTCAATCAATACTATCGAAAGTCTTCACTTTCTTGAAAAATATCCGGGCCAGGAAACCGAAAGGTCTTCCTGCATATGACCCTGCTGTACACGCACCCCTTATTGAATACGAAGTGCCTGAAAAGTACATGGAAATTGAAAGGTACTGGGTAGATGAGCCGTACGCTTTTATCAGCATCGTGCAGCAGAAGGAGACTGCTCACTATTATGTGGTCGAGCCTTTCCTCACCGCATTTGAAAAAGAGACACTTGAGCTGGTATATGACGACCTGCAGGACATCCTGACACTGAAAGACACCTCAAAGGGATTAACCAAAGAGGAGATCCTTACAGAAAAGGCGATATGGCTTTTTAACCGGTATCATGTATCACTTGATGTTCCCGGTATCCATAAGATATTGTATTATCTCAAGCGGAATTATATCGGTTATGGAAGGATCCAACCCCTGACACTGGACCAGCATATCGAGGATATCTCATGTGATGGTGTCGACATCCCTGTTTTCCTTTATCATTCTAAATACCGGGATATCGAAACGAACATCTCCTTTGGGGAAACGGAACTCAACTCATTCGTCATCAAACTCTGCCAAAGAGGCGGCAAATATATCTCGATCGGGGAACCGATGGTAGATGCAACCCTGCCTGGTGGTTCAAGATTGCAGGCCACTCTTGGCAAAGAGGTGACGACCCGGGGCAGTTCGTTCACGATCCGTAAATTCAAAAGTGATCCTATCACTCCTATCGACCTTATATCATTCAATACCTGTAATACTGAAATGCTGGCATATTTCTGGTTTGCCATAGAGAACAAACGGAGTATCTTTTTTGCGGGGGGTACTGCTTCAGGGAAGACATCGATGCTGAACGCTTCATCCCTGTTCATACCGCCTCTCTCTAAAGTGGTATCCATAGAAGATACCCGTGAGATCACATTACATCACGATAACTGGGTGGCCGGTCTTACTCGTGAATCATTTATTTTCGGTGGAACCGGGGAAGTGTCCATGTATGACCTGCTGCGTGCAAGCTTGCGGCAGCGTCCTGAATACATAATCGTCGGAGAAGTACGTGGAAAGGAAGCATTGACGCTTTTCCAGGCAATGTCTACTGGTCATACCACTTATTCTACCATGCATGCAGGTGATGTACAGACCGTTGTGGCCCGGCTTGAGAACGAACCGATCAATGTACCGCATATAATGATGCAATCGCTTGATATCCTGTGCATACAGATACAGACCTCTGTGCATGATAAACGGGTTAGGCGAACCCAGACCGTTGTGGAAGTAACAGGACTTGATCCCAAAACAGGTAACATCCGCATAAACGAATTATTTCACTGGGACCCGGCAACAGATTTGTTCAGGCATGCGGGGGAATCGTATGTATTGAACAGTATTATGCAATCACGGGGATGGGATACGAAAAAACTCAGTACTGAAATTGATAACCGGCAGAGGGTCCTCGACTATATGGCAAAAAAGAAGATGCGGGATTATGTCACCGTCTCACTTGTAGTCCAGACATATTCCACAAATCCCGGGATTGTGCTAAAAGCCATTGAGGATGACACATTACCGGAGTTGATCTTACAAACAGTTTAGTGCCGATGCAGGTGTGACAATGGATATCATAGATGGTGCAGCATATCGAATTTTTAACCTTATTATCAGGACACATATGGAGAATTACTTCAGGCTCCAGACAAAGATCCGGCAGGCACACATCAGGATGCCGGTTGTCATGTATGCGTCCAGAATGCACTTCATATCCATACTGGCAGCGATCATTGCAGGGCTTCTGGGATTCTGGATAGTACAGGATATCATAAACAGCATCTATATTCCTGCAATAATCTATAATATCGGTAATTTTTTCCACTTAACTTATAATACTATTGTTAACGTTCTTGCAATAGCAGTAGCCTTAATGCTATTTATTATTGTCCAGAAGATAGTCTATTTTACCTATATCCTGATCCCCACTCTTAAATCCAGCATTCGCCAGTCATCTATCGACCAGTCCATTCCTCATGCAGTTATCTATCTTTATGCATTAAGCCGGGGGGGCATGAACATGCTTGAGATATTCAGGTCTTTAAGTACATACTCCCATATCTACGGTGCGACTGCCAGGGAATTCAATTATATTATACGGGATATAGAATATTTTGGTCATGATCTGCTGACGGCCATCCGCAATGCGAGCATCCGCACGCCATCTGAAAAATTAAGGGATTTTTTTGACGGGCTGGTTTCTGTGACCTCAAGTGGCGGTAACGTCACCGCATACCTGAAAAGTAAATCAGATCAATACCAGTACCTTGCCGTAAGGGAACAAAAAACATTCCTGGATACGCTCGGGGTACTGGCAGAGATCTATATCTCAATATTTGTAGCAGGACCGTTGTTCCTGATAACTATTCTTGTGATACTTGGTCTAATCGGGCCTAGTGCAATCAAAATATTAATTGTCCTGATCTATGTGATTATTCCGTTTAGCACGGCAATATACCTGTTGATATTAAGTATTCTGTCAGGACCGGGCGATAGACCACAAAAAACGTATATTGTGGAAAAAGAACTCAACGTTTTCAAGGATGTACCCGTCAAACCTGCTTTAGAAGAAGAATATAAACACATAGGGCGGATAAAGTTCTATGAAAAAGTCTACCGGCTAATGGATATTATTATGCATCCGTTGCGGACAATGCGGGATAATGCAGGATATACCTTTTTTTTCAGTGTCCCACTTGGATTGATCTATATAGCATATGTTGCATCCATTAAAGGAATTCGCGTAAATGCTGTTCAATTCGAGTACATTAACGTTGCCAAAATCAGTGCAATTGATGACCATATCGTCCTGTTTTTTTTCATTGTTATGGTACCTTTTATTATATTTTATGAACTGCATTCCAGGCGCATCAAGCAGATAGAGGACATGATGCCGGAATTCCTGAAGAGACTGGCAAGTATTAATGAAGCAGGAATACTGCTGGCCGATGCGATAGCCATGGTAGCCGAATCAAAGATAGGGATATTGCGTGATGAAATAAAAAGAGTGGCGATGGATATCTCGTGGGGTTCTTCAACAGCTATGGCATTGAGTAAACTTGAATACCGCATACAGACCGATACCACGACCCGCATTATTACCCTTATCATCAAAGCAAGCGAATCAACCAACGATATCAGGAGTATCCTGACCATAGCAGCAACAAACGCTGATGTTGATAAGCGAATGAAAAAGGCACGGTCTACCGAGATGTCGATTTATGTTTTTATCGTATACATCGCGTTCTTTGTGTTCCTGTTCATTGTGTATGTGCTATCTGCATTTTTCCTGCCGACGATCCCTCCATCTTTTACTGATACAACAATAGATTTTCAGATTATCAGCGGTTTCGATCTGGAAGAATATATTATGCTGTTCTTCCATGCAGCTATGATCCAGGGATTGTGTTCCGGTTTGATAGCAGGGCAGATGGGGAACGGCAATGTTTATTCAGGTTTTAAGCATTCTNTGATACAACAATAGATTTTCAGATTATCAGCGGTTTCGATCTGGAAGAATATATTATGCTGTTCTTCCATGCAGCTATGATCCAGGGATTGTGTTCCGGTTTGATAGCAGGGCAGATGGGGAACGGCAATGTATATTCAGGTTTTAAGCATTCTGTTTTTATGATGTTGATCGCATATGTTGTATTCACGATGTTTATTTAAAAAGAAGGTGTTACTGGATGAAAAGTATGAAAAAAAACACGAAGACCTTCGTTGAAAACTGTAATGCAGTTTCTGAGATAATTGGGGAACTGTTAATGACTGCGATTGCTGTTTTTGCTTTTGCAATGCTGGCAGTCGTCTTACTTTCATATCAGGGCACGACCATGCCACATGTGGATATTGACAGTTGGGTCGATGTTGACGATGATATTATCAATGTCAGGCATAGCGGTGGGGATATGGTCGAAACCGGGAACATACAGATAATACTGAACCTTAACGGTACCGAGCAGGTACTTGCACCGAATGATGTTTATACGATATTTGGAATGACAACATGGAGATTAGGGGATATTATCGCCATCAATACATCACAGATGTGGAACATAACGATCAACTCAAGTGATTATTTGTACGCTACTGTTGTCCATACCGGACAGGATATCATATTGCAAAGCGGTATGCTTCTTGGAGATGAATCCGGAATAGTTGTTCCATCACTCCCTCCTCTGCCGCCTGTTCCTCAGTCTGCCGTATTTACTCCGACAACCGTAAGTGATACCTCCGGCGGCTCGGCTACTGTTGCACAGGTCCAGACGGATGGGGACGGCCTTTTTACGGTATATAATCTACCAAATCAAGCCACTGTTGATGAAACCGTTTTCCAGCAATTTAATTTCACTCCCGGGCTTGCCTATTCTCCGACAAACGTGTTAATACGGATCGATCATCGTGAGAACAATCAGGCAAGAGATCAAAAACTAGAAGTGTGGGAAGAAGACGCATCGGTATGGCGGAATGAACCGATTCCAAGATCAACAACATGGACGCTGGATGAAGTGAACGTATCATCCTATATCGATACGCAAAATGATATTAATAATCTGAAAGTACGGTATTTGGCCCGCGCCACTAAAAATAATAGAGATGCGAATATCGAATACATGGCTGTGTATGTGGAGTGGCTACCATGAAACACATTCCATTACCAAGTGAACGGTTTGATGTATCAGAGCATGCCATCGCAACCGTCATATCCGTGATCTTACTCCTTGGGCTTATTATAGCAATAACCACGACACTTCATCTCAGTTACATCCCTGCATGGAAGAACGATGCTGAATATTCCCATATGGATAATGTGTATTATGATATGTCGAACCTTAAATCGAATATTGACATCCTGTCTGCAGTTATGGTGACAAATCCTGGTTCCAGTGTGTTTGTCAGCCTACCCGTCAGGATGGGAGGAGGGGATATCCCGATCGTCGCTTCAGGTAAATCCAGCGGTACGCTATTATTAAATAATAACTACTATGGTATGGTGATAGCTGGAAATGACTTGATAGGTCCTGTGTATAACAGCACTAATGACCTGATGGACCTTGGTACGATCCAGTATAGTTCGAAAAATAATCACTATATTGACCAGATGTATGAGTACGAGAACGGGGCTTTGCTCCTCGTTCAGCAAAATCGGTCATTAACAAAGCTCTCACCAGCGGTGGTGGTGCAAAGGATCGATGGGGTGAATATCAGTCTTATGGTAAGTGCGGTCGAACTGATCGGAAATCGCAGGATCATAAGCAGCAATTCCATTGAAGAGGTATATGTACAAACAAATACTTCAACGACCCTTTACTCAGGTATTGGTCTTCTCTCAGATGTAACGATAACAGTATATACTGATTATCCTGATGCATGGGTGCAGTATTTCAACATGAGCGCTGGACGTGCGAATCTGGTATATGGATCCGATTATACTATGTCGTCAGGCGGGACGAATGTTACCTTTACCCTGACCGGAGGTCCGGGTGAGG
>NKAJ01000114.1_pt1 | contig 27812 bp, 35 predicted proteins | sample 1556001 | NCBI WGS metagenome assembly NKAJ01 (sample SAMN06204642, study PRJNA360343) | marine sediment metagenome | isolation source: Jiulong cold seep at northern South China Sea | place: China: South China Sea, Jiulong cold seep | collected 2013-06 | reverse complement strand
GATGCTTCAGGATAAGTTCAGCAACAAACTTGAGAAGAAGGTCCAAAAAGATAATGCTGGCCATGGTTCGATGAAAGAACAGTTAGACCCAGTCAACAACACTCATAAGAAGCCAAAAGACCACGAAAAACCTAATGACAAGAAGAGGTGATGAGATATGGACCATTCAGAAAAAATATTCGAGATGGTCAAGCAGTATGACATTACCAAGTCAGTTGAGGGAAAGGATTACGTTGTTAACAAACTGCGTAATTCNTATGGACCATTCAGAAAAAATATTCGAGATGGTGAAGAAGTACGAAGTGACCAGGTCAGTTGAGGGCAAGGATTACGTTGTTAACAAACTGCGTAATTCCTTCAGGTATTTAATGAAACCAGACCAAAAAATCACCATGGCAATGTTTGTGGTGCTTGAGTTAAACGGAACCCATAACCTCAATACCATCGATCTGGCAGAGAAGATCTCCTGCCTTACAAACCTTAATAAGAACGATATATTCAACCACATGGCTGAATATATGGCCGAATACCTAACCATAGCCGGGTAAAAAAACGAATGTGGGTGTGCTGAAAAGGGCACCCATTCCCACTTTTTTTTGTTTTTCGATTAACCTATATATCTCAGATCCTCATCTGTACCCATATCAGTCTGGACCTGCATCTGTTCCATTTCTACAATCTTAGCGATGATACGCTCCATGTCCTTTGCTCGCTCTTCAAGGGCCTGGGCATCTATTTCAAGGTCAAGCACGCTGCTAAACACTTCCAGGACTGCCTGAGCGCTCTTTGGGTCAACAAGATAACCTGAGGTGGTACCCATAAGACATACCGCATCCATACTCCTGAGTTCACCTATACCCAGCAGCAGGCCGGATACGCCTACAATACCCCCGGCAGGTTCGTTCTGCTTGAACTCCACACCATGTCCTTTCATCTCCTCGACCAGGTCAATGTTATTCACCGCACCCAGCACTGTACGTTTTTCATCAAGCTGCCCTGTAACATAACCGCCAAGAGTATATATGCGTTTTACACTGTATTCTTCTGCAATGTCCAGGATTATGCTACTAATCTCATAATGTCCTTCATTGGTAGCGCTCTGGTGGTCACCCACCACGATGAGCATATCCTGTTTGTCCTCAGACTTGCATGCATATATCTCGTTTTTTACCAGATGGACGGTAAAATCATCTTTAACAAGCACCTGGGGTGGAAAATGTGGTGAATATATCTCAACTATCTTTTCAACATCTAACTCTTCCACTAAGTGTTCAGCGACCAGTTTCCCCACATGGCCCACACCTGGTAGTCCTTCTATCATGATGGGGTCTTCAAGTTCAACTTTTCCAAGTATTTTAACAACAGTTTCTTTCATGCACATCAAATTCTCTTACTTTTGGGCCTTTAATAGACGCCTGTATTTTCCGTACCTGTCCTCAAGTGAGAAACGTGCAGGTCTGGGATTGATCGCTGAGCCACCGCAAAGAGGGCAGCTGTCTTTTAGAGTATAATTACTGCATTGTGCACATTTGTTGATATGCTGTCCCATGCCTCACCTAAGCTTTTGCTTCGTTGTGCCTGTTGAACAGGCCAGTACCTTTTGATTTCTTTACAATTTTAATAGCAGCATCGGCTGACGATTTCAGTACGCTCTCAGCTTTTTTATAGTCTGGAGCAATAACATGTATTCTGTATCTTGGCGCCCCAACGTAACTAACATCCACTGAAACGTCTTCAGCAGTTTTGATTTTGGCTGCAGACGTCAAGCATTTATTGATAACGTCCACTCCATCAGGAAGTGGGCATGTCAAATCAACATACCCGGATATTTCCACATGGGGTATCTTGATATTCTCTACACCAATCTGACTGATGCTTTGGGCATACTTTTCGTCCACTCCTACTTCAATGAGTGGTTCTGGTCCGTCTCGCATTGCCTCATCAAAAGCATCCCACACGCTGTCATATGCATCATAGAGCAGGTCGACGAGTTTTTCCAGGTCTTCGGAACTGATATTATTGACCTCAGCCACGTACTGAATCCACTTTTCAGCCTTCTGCTCGTTCTTCCATTCTTGTATTTTTTCCCGGCGCTGGTGTTCGTTAACATCTTTTAAGGACAGGTCAATGTGCTGCCTGTTCGGGTCTACATTCACGACCTTGCAGACAATCTTCTGCCCTTCTCTCACATGGTCCCTGATATATTTGACCCAACCGGAAGCCACTTCAGAAATATGGATAAGGCCTTCTTTTTGCCCGTATTCGTCCAGATGAGTAAATGCACCAAAGTCCTTTACCTCCATCACACTACAGACAACTAATTCATCATGTTCTGGCCAGCCTTTACGTTCCATATTATTCACCGATAATTATTCAAGCACTTCGACAATTTGCGTTTTAATTATGGATTTTCCGCCAGTGGATTCTGCCAGTGTGCGCCCGCATACCTGACATACTACCTTGCTACCGGCACTACCAAAAATCACCTGTTCGTTCTCACAGTCATTACACTTGACCTTGAGAAATCTGCTTTTAGGTTCTTGCAGCATTAAATCTTCACTCCTTAATCCTTAAGTTCGAACTTTCCTGATCTGAAACACTTCTTTTGGTAGGCTTTCTTGCATACATTACATCGATATCTCAGTGCTACTTTCTTGGTGGGTTTATCCCCGCCAGGCACTTTTGAGAATTTTCCTGCATTACCTATTCCTGTCTGTCTGTGTTTCTGTCTGGTGATTCGTGTCATGGACGATGCTTTTCCTTTCTTGACCCTCTCCACGGTATGGACAGTATGGGTCTTGCAAAATGGGCAATGTGTCCTAAACTTAGTTGGCATCTTCATACGCAGTTCATCCTTTGTTAGTATTATATGTAAATTGTCAGGGACTTTCTATCTGGACAGCGACTTTACGTTTTATGAGGGCTCTTGCATTCACTTTCGGTAAAACAGCCACGTCGTCGGCACCGGGATTATATGTATTTCCATCAGCACCCATAAATTCTGGGATGTCCTTCAGTAATCGCACAACAATGTATTCTTTATTTATATCATTTTTGCCCGATTCCACGGATTCCTGATTTTCAGGTTCACTGCGTTTGTCTATTTTTTCATCCTCAAAAGGAGGGGGATAGTCAGCGGTAGGTGGTTCTGCCACTTCAGCCATTTCAAGTACTTCAGCCACTTCATTTTCCACTATCTTTTCCGATTCTACTCCAGTATTCACCTTTATCTCTGAAGGGATTACTTCTTCAGCTGGTATGGCAGGGGCTGCCACTTCAATCTCACCAGGTTGGGACGTGTCCGGATTTACATCCGGGACAGTCGGATGATTTTCTTCACTGGCCTGTGGTGTGTCCTTATCATCCGCAGGGGGCGTTGCGTTTGCATCCTGCGCCTGTGGAGCGATATCGGGCACCTTTCCATTATCATTTCCCAGTATCGGGTCAATACTTTCATCCTTATACTTCATGATAGCATTGCGCATCTGGTGGTAGACCTCCTGTTCCTGGGGGGTCATAAGCTCAATATCGTGGATGATATTTTCAGGTGTTTTTGAAAAGGCCCTGGCTGAGGCAATCTTGATAATCTTGCGTGTACGTTTCTTGAATATTTTATCAATGGTGTACAAGGCGTTCTTTATCTCATATTGTATAAGTACGGCTTCTTCAGAGTGTCTTTTAGATATTTTTCGGTCAGCTGTTTCCAGTTCCTTGATATACTCATTTACATCTGAATAGAATCCAGGTAATATCCTGGACAGTGTGGTTTTCTTTTCCTCTTCCAGTATGCGGGTAAGCTCTTCGTATTTCACTTCATGCCCCCTGCATATTCAGCGCCGCCCCGGCACATTAAATAAATGGCTGCATATTCGGGCAGTATCTGGTCTCCTTCTTCCAGTTTGAACTCTTCATCCATCATCTCAACTGTAGTAGGTTTGGTAACATTTATCTTTATCTCATTACCCCCGAAAACCACAGCATCCACCAGGGGTTCAAAATTGTCCAGTTCATCCACTGTAAGCGTTATGACCTTCATGCCTGATTTGCCGTGCAGGGATGCGGCCGCCCTGATCAGGCGTTTTATGTCGGCAGTCACAGGCTCGTCAATATATGCCTGGATATTGCCCACTATCTGGTGCAGGGCACCATCCCAGAATTCTGCAGGGATTGAACTTAATGCGTCAAATTTACCGTTTTTAAGTCGTTCCAAATGCTCAGGATTGTTGAGGGTCTCTATAATCTTAAGGGCTTTTATCTTTCCGATTTTGTTAAATTCCCTGAGTTTTTGTTCTGCATTTTCATCACTGGCTAGCACTTGCAGATGCCGTATCAGCTTACGGTTCACCAGTCTGCCCCAGCCACCCTGGGATTGGGACGGGAACTCAAGGGTTTTTGATTTCTTATCATCACCAACAACGTATTTTTTCCTAAAGAGATGGTCGATGTCCAGACCGGTACCGCTTAAGTAATCCACAATCTCCCGGCGCTGGGCACTGTCCAGTGTCAATACCCTGGGGTCATATACGTGTACATGGTATCCCCGGCCACCCGAGAAGGCGATGTGCAGGCTGTCTTCCTTGAACCCGAAATCATCCAGCAGGAAACCTATGAGTTTAATGATTTCCTGTTTTGCATAATCAAGCATCTCTTTGAATGAATCAGTTTCCACAGGCAGGTGGTCGGCATCAATATCAAATATCAGGTCTGCGCCCAGCCATGTTTTTTCTTTCATGGTCCCGGCTGCCGGATGGTCATAGTAGGCTGCGGAATGGTATACATGTGCTGGAACCATTGAAGCGATATAATCCTGCATCTCACGAGTGCTGCCAAACCCTTTGTGCCTGCGCATGCCTGATGCCGGGTCGAACATTAAGAATCCCCATTCCCGCTGTTCCAGATTTGGCGGTGACAAAACCGGATCCTTGCGGTAATGTTCCTGGAACCTGGATTTGATGAACTGGACTGTGCTGGGATTCATTCTGGAGATGTGTTTGACCTGATAATATGTATATTTTGGTTTATGTGAAAATATATAAATGTCGCACGATATATCTCAAAAAGAAATATTTAACCTGAAGCCAAAACCTTAGAGTTACAACTATTTGATCAGGTATCAATTTGAACATGCATATCAGTACCAGTAATTTCAACCTTGATTATTCGCTTGATTGCGGCCAGGTGTTCAGATGGCAGCGTACCGGGGAATGGTGGGTTGGCGTGGTCGCAGGATGTGTTATTCATGCACGTCAGGTAGATGGGGGACTGGAGGTGCAGACAGGTCTTAGCAGGGATAGTATACTGCGATATTTCAGGCTTGATGATGATATGCTCCGGATTTATGACACCATTAACAGGGATGCTGTGATGGACGGGCTAATTCAAAAATACAGGGGATTGCGGCTCATCAGGCAGGAACCCTGGGAGTGCCTGGTCTCGTATATGGCCTCAAGTTGCAAGTCCATACCCAATATCAAGGATTCAATTTCCAATCTGTGCAGGCAGTATGGCGATGACCTTGGCGGACATTTTTCATTTCCATCGGCTGAAACTTTGGCACATACTACCGAAAATCATTTGAGGCAGACCAAACTGGGTTTTCGGGCCCGCAACATTCTGGAAGTGGCAGGGCTTGTGGATAGGGGTGAGCTCGACCTGGGGGCGCCTTTTGAACTTGAATACGAGGAGGCCCGCAAGTTGTTGATGGGTGTGCGGGGTATCGGGCCTAAGATTGCGGACTGCGTGCTGCTGTTCGCATATGATAAACTGGAATCTTTTCCCACAGATACCCATATCCTCTCTGTGATGCAGGAACACTACGGACAGCATCTGGATAGTCCCACCAGCCGGTTGAATGAGACTATCGGCCAGTTTGCGCGCAGTTATTTCGGTAACTATGCAGGATATGCACAGCAGTACCTGTACTATTCCAGGATATCTGCCGGGAGCGACCTGCCACTGTGTTGAAGAGAAACGGGTAAAAGTTATCTTGTTATTGATATTAGAGGATAGTATGCGAGAAGATAATATATTGCGTATCGGGCATCTCTCCACGTTCTACCACACTTCCTTTATTTTGATGGGAACGGGATGGCTGGAGGAAAAACCGGGACTTACCGTGGAATGGAATATGTTCGGTGGCGGCNATAATATATTGCGTATCGGGCATCTCTCCACGTTCTACCACACTTCCTTTATTTTGATGGGAACGGGATGGCTGGAGGAAAAACTGGGACTTACCGTGGAATGGAAAATGTTCGGTGGCGGTCCGGCTATTGTTGAAGCCCTCTCAAAAGGCGAGGTGGATATCGGTTATATCGGGCTGCCCCCTGTGATGATAGGTATTGACAGGGGGGTACCTATAATATGTGTGGGCGGCGGTCATGTTGAGGGCACGGTGATGATTGGCCCCCCGCAGAGCAGGACGCTTGATGAGTTGGGCGGGGATGTAGGTGATGTAATTAAGCAATTCTCAGGTGGAATTATTGGATGCCCGCCATCCGGGTCAATCCATGACGTGATAATCAGGGACCTGTTAGCCAGTCACGATCTGGACGGGTCCATTGAGGTGAGGAACTACCCCTGGGCTGATTTTATTCCCGATGCCCTGGCAGATGGAGAGGTTGTCGCCGCTGTTGGTACACCACCATTATCCGTGGCTGCCGGGCGTGCATGTGATGCAAAAGTGGTAGTCCCTCCATCAGTACTCTGGCCATGGAACCCAAGTTATGGTATTATTGTGTCCCGGGGATTGCTTAAAGGGCGGGCCGGGCTGGTGAAGGATTTCCTGCGGCTTCATGAGGATGCTTCGAATCTTATCAGGGATGAGCCTGGGAGGGCGGCCCGTTTGGTGGCTGAAATGGTTGAGGTGGTGGATGAGGATTTTATCAGGGAGGTTTACCAGATCTCTCCCCGGTACTGTGCTGCGCTTCCGAGGGAGTATATTGAGTCTGCTATGGCGTTTGTGCCGGTGCTCAGGAAGTTGGGTTATATTGGACAGGAATTGGAAGAGGATGACATTTTTGACACCTCTTTGATAGAGGCATTCCATAGTGGCAAGCAACATTATTTATTGTGAATTTCTTCTTGACTGTGTGGCTGCGATAGCAGTTGTTATGGTACAGGGCATTTGCAAATGGTGACATCCTTAGGGGAGATCCAGAATGCTGGATATACAAGCCGGATTGATATGGATTANAACATTATTTATTGTGAACTTCTTCTTGACCGTGTGGTTGCAATACCAGCTGTTGTGGTACAGGGCATTTACAAATGGTAACATTCTTAGGGGAGATCCAGAATGCTGGATATACAAGCCGGATTGATATGGATTGTGTACTGTTTTCCATCATTTGAAGGATACACAAGGTTTTTTAAGTAGCAATGCATCTATGGGGTGTAATCCAAACACCGCACCCATAATACATTGGGTGGCGTCGGACACACGGTCCAAGGCTATGGGAAATGGTCCTATCGGAGGATAATATATGGCAAAAAAGAAAGATAATACTGAAGCAGATGAAATTAAACATATTGTACGTGTCGCTAACACTGATCTTGAGGGAAAAAAGAGCGTACAATATTCACTTACAGGCATAAAGGGTATAAATCGACGTTCAGCTCGAATTATTTCTGACTTATCCGGCGTGGACCCCACGGCAACTATTGGATATCTGGAAGATGAACAGATCGAGGCCCTGAAAAAAACAGTCGATAATATTGAAAGCATCCTGCCAACATGGATGTTGAACAGGCGCAAGGATCCTTTAACTGGTGATGATAAGCATATTTTCGGCACTGATGTATTGCTTGTTAAAAGAGAAGACCTGAACACACTCAAAAAGACCCGTTCATATAAAGGTATAAGGCACGAGCGCGGGCATAAAGTGAGAGGTCAGAGAACCCGGTCTACTGGTAGAAGGGGACTCAGTGTGGGTGTTAAGAGGAAATCACGATAGGCGGTGACAAGCATGGGATATCCAGGTAAGAACACTAAATCATACGAGACCCCAAAGCATCCATGGCAATCTGTCAGGATGACGGAAGAACTTGAATATTTAAAGTCATACGGGCTGAGAAATAAACGTGAGGTATGGAAAGCCCAGAGTATTCTTCGAAATTACCGCCGATCAGCCATGGAACTGTTGGCAGAGACTACAGAAGGCGAATTGACTGGCCATAAAAAACAGATGAGTGAAGACATACTGAACAGGCTCAAGCGGTATGGTATTCTCTCAGCAGAGGCTGAACTTGATAATATCCTTGCACTGGACACCAAGAGTTTCCTGGACCGCAGGCTCCAGACCCAGGTGTACAGGCAGGGTTTTGCTAACAGCCTGAAACAGGCACGTCAGTTCATTACACACGGCCATATCACAGTGGGCGATAAGAAGATAACGATTCCCAGTTATTTGGTGACGAAGGATGAGGAACTTACGATAGGTTACTACGTGAACTCACCAATGCAAAAAGAGAATCATCCGGAACGTCCGGTAGAGATCGTTAAGCGAGAGATCCAGCAGATCAAGGAAGTACAGGATGACCGCAGACGAGGCAAGCGCAGAGGCCGCAGATAAGCCTTAATATAATTATTTGGAGTATGAGATTATGACAGACGGAAAATGGGGAGTTGCCCATATACAAGCATCATTCAACAACACCATAATCACCATAACCGACGTGACCGGAGCTGAGACCATCGCCAAGATAAGCGGTGGTATGGTGGTCAAGGCAGCCAGGGATGAGAGTTCACCTTATACTGCGATGCAGATGGCGAACCAGCTGGCTGAAAAGCTCATTGACAAGGGTATATTGGGTATTCATGTCAAGGTCAGGGCACCGGGTGGTAACAAACAGAGAAGTCCGGGTCCAGGAGCCCAGGCAGCCATTCGGGCTTTTGCCAGGGCGGGTATCAGGATAGGCCGGATTGAGGATGTCACACCTATACCACACGACGGAACCCAGGCTAAAGGNATGGTGGTCAAGGCAGCCAGGGATGAGAGTTCACCTTATACTGCGATGCAGATGGCGAACCAGCTGGCTGAAAAGCTCATTGACAAGGGTATATTGGGTATTCATGTCAAGGTCAGGGCACCGGGTGGTAACAAACAGAGAAGTCCGGGTCCAGGAGCCCAGGCAGCCATACGGGCATTTGCCAGGGCGGGTATCAGGATAGGCCGGATTGAAGATGTCACACCTATACCACACGACGGAACCCAGGCTAAAGGCGGACGCAGGGGCCGAAGAGTATAAGAGAGGCAGAGGATGGAAGTAGATATTATAGAGTTATCTGATGACAAAGCCAGATTCGTGCTTAAAGGTGTTAATCCAGCTATTGCCAATGGGCTGCGTAAAAGTATGCTCTCAGAAGTCCCTACAATGGCGATAGATTATATTAACATCTACGACAACACGTCCGTGCTGTTCGATGAGCAGCTGGGTCTGCGCATGGGGCTCATTCCCCTCATCACTGACCTTGATTCATATGTATTGCCTGATGAGTGCGACTGTCAGGGCGAGGGTTGTACCAAATGTCAGCTTACTCTGAACCTGAGTGCAGAAGGCCCCATTATGGTGTATTCAGGTGATATTCAGTCCAGTGATCCTAAGGTTGGCGTGGCAGAAGATAGGATTCCTATCGTTGAATTGAAAGAGCGGCAAAAGCTGGTGCTTGAGGCTGTTGCCAAACTTGGTACCGGGCGCAAACATGTCAAATACCAGGCAGGTGTAGCATGTGGTTATAAGAATATGCCAGTGTTTACATTCAGTGAAAGCTGTGATGCGTGCGGTAAGTGCGTGGAGGAATGTCCCAGGGAGATCCTGAGGATAGAAAATAATGAAGTCATTGTCAAGGACCCATTGCAATGTATCCTGTGCAAACTTTGTGTGGATGCCTGTGATATAAATGCTATCACTGTGGATGAAGATAATAGTGCATTTATATTCACTGCTGAATCTGATGGTTCATATCCTGCAAGGGAATTGATAATCCAGAGTGCTGATACTATCATTGACAAGGCAAGAAGTCTAAACGAGATACTCAAATCCATAGGATGAGCCATGGGTAAGCCGGATGCAGCTATGATGCATCCGCAACCCAAATGTTGTGGTACACAAACCAAACTCTAATGGGGTTGTTGCCACAGCCGAACCTTTTAAGGTTCGATCGAAGTGTGCGTTTCGCTACGCTCAAGCGCACGAAAGAAAAATATGAACTTCAACTTCAATGTTGTAGTACATAAACTCCAATGTTGAGGTACACAAACCCAAAAGCGGTTGTTGCCGCAGTCGAACCTTACAAGGTTCGATCGAAGTGTGCATTTCGCTACGCTCAATCGCACGGAATAAAAATAAAAATAAACCCAAAAGCGGGGGTTGCCCAGCCAGGTCAAAGGCGCAAGGTTGAGGGCCTTGTCTCGTAGGAGTACGCGTGTTCGAATCACGTCCCCCGCATACTTTTAATTTTTAAGAAACCATCCACTTAATTACTGGAATAACACAATTATTTCCATCTGTAAACGATTAAATATTTGTACGGTTTTATCTATACTCTATGTCCTCATTAGGTTTAGGTCACCGTATAACTCATCCAATGGTGGGCGGAGATCAAAACCATAATCAATCGTATGATGAGGGCGATATTTTTCGAATATTTGACATTTTCAATGAAATTTCTTTAATTTTTAGTGAGGACATCACCTTTGAGCAGAAACTCGCTTCAATGCTCGAACAAGTCCTGTTATTAACAGGCATGGAGAAAGGTGGAATTTACCTTAAGGACAGGACCAACAGTGATTACATTCTTACTGTACACAGCCCTGTCAGTGAAGATTTCAAGCAAATGCACGGCAGAATCACTCATGAATGGGAATCTTTACATCCTGTCTTTATTGAGGGAAAGGTCGTGGTGGTATCAGATACATGTGTTGCTGACATTTCTCCCGAAAGAAAAAGGTCAACTATCAAAGAAGGCTTCCGTTCCTATGTTAGTATACCCTTGAAAAATAACAATTTGGTTGACGGCATTATTATGGCAAGTAGTTCGCAGGTCAGGCAATATTCAAAATTCCAGACAAATTTATTTTCGACTATCGGGCAGCAGGTGGGCCTGGCAATGAAAAATGTCAGTTTAATGGAAGAATTGAAACTTTCTCGTGATTGGTATCGCGAACTTTTCGAGAATGCAGCTGATGGAATGTACACCAACGACCTTGATGGTACCTTTCTTTCCATGAACCAGGCCGGAGCTGATATGCTGGGATTGACTATAGAAGAAGCTGTTGGGACGAAAATAAGGGATTACCTGACTGAAGAAGGTATTGGAATCGCCAGTGCTGTCCATGCACAGATACTAAATGGCACAACATTTTTCCTGCCACCTATACTTGAGATCGTCAGGAAAGATGGAAAAAGAGTGTTTTTTGAGATTAATATGAGACCCTTGATGAAAGATGGAAAGGTTGTGGGACTGCACGGGGTTGCCAGGGATATTGACAAGCGGTTCAATGCAGAAAAGAACATATTGGTATTTTCAAGGGCTTTAAGTCATTCAATAGATGGTATTAATATTTCAGATAGTAATCATAATATCACATTCATTAACGAAGCAGGAGCAAAAATTTTTGGGTATAGCAGGTCAGAATTGATTGGACAACCAGCAAATATCTTTTATGCAGAAGAGGATTTACCCAATTATTATGAAAATGTAATTCCTGCATTAGAGAAATACGGTAATTACAACGGGCTTATTTTGGCCAGGGAAAAAGGCGGTAAAGCATTTCCACTGGAAGTAACGTTGACTTCGGTATTTGATAAAAATAAAAAGACTATCGCAAATTTAGCTGTGTTTAGAGAGAGAATACAACAAAAACCGCACAAACCACCCAAACCAAACAAACCACAATCTCAGCACTATTAGAACATCAGCACATATCGTGATAAAATTGCCAGTATCTGATGCAGTCAGGAAATCGCCGGATGGGGTGCTCATTGATATAGAAGTAACTCCGGGTACTAAGACCGCTCAAGTTCCCAGTGGTTACAACACCTGGCGAAAGCGCATTGAAGTCAGACTCTCAGAGGCAGCACAGAAGGGAAAAGCAAACCAGCAGTTGTTGGAATTGCTGGCTTCGGTGCTGGGTGTAAAGGCATCTGATGTTACCATTGTTTCTGGCCCCATAGCCCATCGAAAGACAGTACATGTCAGGGGAATGGACATGGAACAGGTACTTGAGTTGTTGTCCTCACTTGTGGATAAGGATTAAATGTGCTTGTAGCATCTAATTCTCCGATGTCAGTAATGGAGGACATGGAACGTCTGGAGAAACTGGAAAAACTGATACAGGAACTCCGGCAGCAGTCTGATGATGGTGCTGCAATCATAGTTGAAGGTAAGCGTGACCGCAGGGCACTGAGGGAACTGGGTATTACCGGACCTGTAAAGTTGGGTACTCAAAAGGCATTACTTGAACTCTGTGAAGAGGTGGCAAGGGAATACAATAAGGTGATAGTGCTGACTGACTGGGATGAAAAAGGTGATAAACTTGCACGGCTCATGGCGGAATTTTTGAACAATGCTGGCGCGACAGTGAATATTGACCTCAGGAAAAAGATAAAGGCACTGGTCAAGAAAAGGATCAAGGACATTGAAAGCCTGAATACACATGTGTTTAACCTGAAAGCGGAACTGCACACACTGGATAGTATATAATTTTACGTTATAATCATGTCATTGATACCATAACTTTATCATGTGTTCCAAACAATGTGAGTATGTAAATATCACGTTAATCATTATTATGATTAACCACTAATAAAATATGTGTAAATAGTTAAATAAATCACAAATCACAAATCCAATATTCCCACTTACCCGGAACCAAACATGCATCACGAATGCAATGGGGCCCGGTATGGGATACGTTATTTAGAGGGATGGACTAAAAATATGTTGATAAGCCAGAGTTAAATGGTTTAAATCCATTCAATGAGATAACATCATTGGATAATTACCAGATTGANTGTGAGTATGTAAATATCACGTTAATCATTATTATGATTAACCACTAATAAAATATGTGTNTCCAAACAATGTGAGTATGTAAATATCACGTTAATCATTATTATGATTAACCACTAGTAAAATATATACAAATAGTTAAACAAATCACAAATCATAAATCCAATATTCCCACTTACCCGGAACCAAACATGCATCACGAATGCAATGGTGCCCGGTATGGGATACGTTATTTAGAGGGATGGACTAAAAATATGTTGATAAGCCAGAGTTAAATGGTTTAAATCCATTCAATGAGATAACATCATTGGATAATTACCAGATTGAGGTCAGTGGGAAGAAACAGGATATATTGATATTCCGGGTGAGTATTTCACTAGTGTCGCGTCAACATCAAAGTGTCTGATTATAAGGTGTATTGATAGCATATTTGGATACATTATAGGGTTGACTTGACACTAGTTCGTAAGTATATTAAGTCAGAGTACTGGCATAATTCGGATAACAATATAAGAGTGAACATTACTGATTGGTTTAATTCAATCCGGCTGTAAGCTGATTTTTTTTAGCTATTTTAAAATACGTGAGGTATACTCATATGCAAAACACAGACACTACCAAGTATATAGTTCATGCGAGAATAAGAGCCGATGGCGTTGTGGAAAGACCAGATGTGGTGGGTGCCATATTCGGTCAGACCGAAGGGTTGCTTGGCAACGACCTTGACCTACGTGACCTCCAGAAGACTGGACGTATTGGCAGGATAGAGGTCAATATCAAATCAACAGCAGGTAAGTCCAATGGTATGATAGATATTCCTTCAAGTCTTGACAAGGCCGAGACCGCCATACTGGCTGCTTCCCTGGAGACCATTGACAGGATAGGGCCATGCATGGCAGGTATTGAAATTATCAAGGTTGAGGATATCCGTGCATCTAAACGGAAGCATATCGTGGATAGGGCAAAGCACATCCTCACAGATATGTTCGACGAGAACGTACCTGAAAGCCAGGAAATAACTGATGAGGTCAAGCAGTCCATAAGGATAGAGGAAATGACCTATTACGGAAAGGACAATATCCCGTGTGGTCCCAATGTAAAGGACTCTGATGCTATTATTGTTGTAGAAGGACGGGCTGATGTGCTGAACCTGTTGCGATATGGTATAAAGAATTCAATTGCAGTAGGTGGTACAAATGTTCCACCGGCAGTTGCAGAACTGTGCAAGAAAAAGAATGTTACGGCCTTTACTGACGGCGACCGCGGCGGCGAACTGATCATCAAGGAACTGCTTCAGATAACAGATATTGATTTTATAGCACGAGCCCCGGACGGTAAGGGTGTGGAAGAACTGGTGCAAAAAGAAATAGTCAGATCCCTGCGCCAGAAGATACCTGTAGAGCAGGCAATGGAGAGGTACCAGATAGGTGGAAACAGGCAGAGGACATCTTCGCAGCAACCAGTACGCAGGCAGGAACGAAGGGAGATCAGGCCCAGAGTTGTAAAGGCCCCCACTGTTGTGAAGCCCCGTGCTACCGAACGGCCGCGCAGGAGTAGTAGAAGGGACAAATCAGTCAAGACCGTTGCTACAGAGTTTAAGGAACATATGGACGAACTGAGCGGTACCTTAAGTGGAAGGTTACTGGACGATAATAAAAAAGTCATACAAGAAGTGACTGTGAAGGACCTTGCCAATTCAATAAAAGATGTGGACAGCAAAGTTAAAAGCGTGGTGTTCGATGGTGTCATAACCCAGAGACTAGTGGACATTGCATCAGAAAAAGAGATCACGGATATTATCGGTGCAAAAATTGGAAACGTGACCAAGGCACCGGCAAACCTGCGTATAGCATCCACAGGCCAGTTATAAGCAAATCATGCATCGTCTGGACAAAAGGGCAGGGCACTGTGCAGATGCCATATTAAAGGCAAGGGATATCCATGTGGTATCCCATATCGATGCTGATGGTCTCACTTCTGCCGCTATTATCTGTATTGCCCTGGAAAGGGCAGGCAGGGAATATTCTGTAGAGTTTGTCCGCCAGCTTGATGTATCCATTCTTGAGGGTATTGCAGATAGCAATCCTGACCTGACGGTATTTACTGACCTGGGTAGCGGGATGCTTGACCAGATAAAGGCACTGGGAATAAGTGCGGTCATATCAGACCACCACATCCCTGCCGGGGATTGTCCCACTCATTTAAACCCCCATGTGTTCAATATCAATGGCGCCTACGAGATAAGTGGTGCAGGTACTACTTTTTTGCTGGCCCGTGCTTTAGGGGATAACAATGACCTGGCTGGGCTGGCAGTGGTGGGTGCGGTGGGAGACTTGCAGCATGTCAAGCATGGTAAGCTCACAGGTATCAACCGGCAGATAGTGAGTCTGGGCCGCAGGAGCGGTGTATTGCACTGCCAGCGTGACCTGACATTGTTCGGGAAACAGACCAGGCCGGTCTATAAGATGTTGCAATACTCATCTGACCCATACATACCAGGGCTTTCAGGAAATGAGGATGCATGTATAAATTTTTTAAAGGGTGTAGGCTTGCGTTTCCAGGGTGAAGGATGGTTCAAGTGGATTGACCTCACAGTTGAGGAAAAAAAGAACATTGTTTCCGGCCTGATACAATATTGTATATCTGCTGGCATTCCTGCATATAAAATAGAGCGTCTGGTGGGAGAGGTATATACCCTGCCGCGGGAGCGGGAGGGTACTGAAACCAGGGACGCATCTGAATATTCCACCCTTCTCAATGCAACAGCCAGGTATGACAGGGCAAAAACCGGCCTTGCCGTGTGCATGGGTGACCGGGATAAAGAATATGAAAATGCTATCCATTTACTGGCAGAGCACAGGCGCAACCTTGTTGAGGGTATAAACCTGGTGAAATCACAGGGTATGGTCACCCTTGATAACTTCCAGTATTTTGATGCAGGCTCGAAAATTAAGGATACTATTGTAGGTATAGTTGCAGGTATGAGTGTAAGTTCAGTAGGTAACAGGAACCTACCTGTAATAGCTTTCGCAGATACTGATGACGGTGTGAAGGTATCGGGGAGGGGTAATTATGACCTGGTACGCAAGGGCCTAAATCTTGGAGTATCTTTAAATACTGCTGCACAGGCCGTAGGAGGTATGGGGGGAGGACATGACATCGCTGCTGGTGCAACCATTCCTAAAGAGGCAAAATCTGAATTTATCAAACATCTTGACCAGATAATCGGTAGCCAGTTAAGGAGCTCTTGAAAAGTGTTCCGGTTATACCAGTTGGTCAATGGGTACCATTTCATTAACATCTATTAGGGTGGACATGGCATGGGTGTCCATTTTAAACCCCTGTTCCTGTACTACAGCTTCTGCATTTGTGCCTCCGACGACAACAACTCCAAAGTTGTCCCGCTCCAGGCTCACGCCGAGGATATCTGAGTTGGGCTCGCCCACTTCCAGTATTCCACCAAATCCTGCAGATACCAGTTCGTCCAGTACTTCCTCTACTGTTTCCCGTGCGGTCATGGTAATCTCCCGCAAATTGGCGAGTATCTTGCCTGAACCGCTGGTGAGCATATCGCTTACAGAAGTGAGGGACTGGGACATAAGTATTTCAAGCGGGTCCAGGGTGGTGCTGTCATACATGACCAGATCAGTGAAACGCAGCGGTACTCCGTCCCTGATCTCTACCAGACCTCCGAACCGTGGTTTAATGGGAACACCGTGCTTTAAAAGCACACCGTCTACAGTTATACTGCATACTGTGGCGATACCGTGCATGGAAGGGGGAATGGTAAAATCTCTTAGCGATTCTCCAGGAGGCAGTAATTTTACCAGAGGGCTGACGGTCAGGCCACTTAACATAACGTCACGAAATATGGGGAGCACATCATTGATGTGTTCGCTATCTATCAATGAGATATTGGTCACTAACTTACCAGTATACGTGGATGGATTGAAAGTCACCCTGTACATAAGGTCTTCTATACGTGAGACCGTGAATGTTATTGGTTCATCTGAAGGGTTTGTAACTTTTTTCAATGGCATTGTTCCACCTGTAATATGTTCGCTGATTGAAAAGATTCTAAAATATTGGATGTTACATATAAAAAGCTGTCTATTACTAAACGACAAGACAAGAAATGGTTATCTGATACTTCTAACTACTTGTTGATACTTGTAATTACCTGGACTAATAAAATTACATAATATAGTTAAAAACCAAACAATATTAACTAATAAAATGCAAATTTCAACAAGTGATAAACAATAAACCACTGAGATCACAGAGGACACAGAGAGTGAAATCAAATCCAAGCTCTGTGTATCTCTGTGCACTCAGTGTACTCTGTGGTTAAATTACAATTGTCTGAAAGTCAAAGTGTTAAGATTTAAGATATTAGTATCAAATATTAGGTCCTTAACTATATACCATTTATTCGGTTTTAAAATAAGTTTATTAACCATAAATTCCTGTTTAGAAAGTATGCTTCCTGCAAAGGTCAAAAATTGGATGGTAGCACCCCAATGGGGTACCATGGACGAGGCGATATATTCACTTAACAAGTTAGAACGCTTAAACGGTGCCTACTGGTTCTGGCTTATGTCAGATTATAATCCGGACAATCCCCGTATGCTTCAAGTACTTGTTAGCCAGGGAGCGATTGACTATAATCTGAACAACAAGCGTTTTACCAACAAGTATATCGACGATGAAACATTTTCCTGTTACTGTGGGATATGGCAGTACAGGGACGGGAAAGTATCTGACCTGGTGCACGATAGCTGTATCTGTACAGTGAAACCGGGGCAGTTTACGTGTGAGACTGATTCGGGATATGATATTTCTATATCCAAGTCATTCCCCTATTACGATATGACGGTGCAGGATGGGAATGGCGAAGTTACCAGGTTTAGTTCCATATCTTCAAAATTTAATAGAGAACATTTCCAAAATCCGCTTGTTAAATATCCCTCATTGATATCATACAGCGATGATTTTGATGCTTATGCCCGCAACAGCCGGGGATTCCAGTATTTCATTGCCAGCAAGATGAGTGACCTGTTCGGCACCTGCAAGGGCGAGTTGTTTGAGGAGGATTTCTTTGGAAGTTTCTGGTTGGAGAGGGCACTTGGTTTTGGTTCAACACTACCGTGGAAGATAGTAATGGTCAATTTCAATGACCGCTCACGGATGTGGTACCGTTATTTCACGTCAAAGATTCTAAACTATGGTACACCTCTGGAGTTCATCTTTGACGATATGGTAACCAAAAAGCGGTATCATTTCTATGACATGACATTTTATTATACAGCGAACGGCACATCAACCAAAATGAAATTTGGCCCCCATGTTGACACGATTCATGTGACTGGCAAGGGTAAACAGGACGAAAACCTGACCCTTACTGCCAGGATACTGGGCAGGCACCTGTACCAGTATGATGTGGCAAAGGTGAAATTCAATTATTACCAGCTGGTACTGGATATTGAGAATGTTGCTATGGAAGTGGATGGTGTTGACCTGATGCAGGGCAAAGAGCCTACCCTCAGTTATGGTGAGGATGCCCATTTTAGTTTATAGACAATGGTTTAGCTTTTGGGCAATGGTTATTTGCCGAACCTGCGCTGGCGTTTCTGGAAATCCCTTATCGCCCGCAGCAGGTCGAGTTTCCTGAAATTCATCCAGCTCACATCAGTGAAATACATCTCAGAGTAGACTGACTGCCATATCAGGAAATCAGCGAGGCGTTTTCCACCAGAACGTATTACAAGGTCTGGTTCATGTTTGATGAGCAGGTTTTGTTCGATTACAGATTCATCTATTTCCCCTGGTGTCAATTCACCTGAGTCTATCTTTGACATAATATCCTTGAATGCTTCAGTCAGTTCTTTCTTACCTCCGTATCCCAGAGATACGTTTATGTGCATATCCATGCTTTTTGCGGTCTTTAGATGATGGTCCAAACCGTCAATTGTAATGAGGTTAATTGTGGCATCAACTTCTTTTAACGTCTCTGTTATCTTCATTTGAAGTTTATTGTAAATTTTGTCAGAGATATCGGGGTCCACATCAATCAAGCTGATATAAATTGTCAGGACATTGATGCTGTATTCCTGACACCATTCGATGAATTCAATGAGACGCCTGGAAAAGTCTGCATCCAGCAGGTCACTTTCTGTAAGGATTAGCACAATACTGGTGGGAAGTAAGGTTTTATCGTCCTTTAGTATGCTCTGTTCAAGTCTCAGCTGGTATAATCTGGAGAATAATCCCATTGCACATAGGTTATATCTTAAGGATAAATTATTTGCCTTTATATGCCATGTTAACCAGTGGTATCAATGTCTATGGATTCAGTAAATAATACACACNATCTGGAGAATAATCCCATTGCACATAGGTTATATCTTAAGGATAAATTATTTGCCCTTATATACCATGTTAACCAGTGGTATCAATGTCTATGGATTCAGTAAATAATACACACACTGTTTTTTTTATGTTTGTGATGCTCATAGCTGTATTGTTGCCATTCGTACCCGCACAATATCTGGTAGTGCTGTTTTTTGCCATTACTCTTATCCTTGCCTTAAGACCACACCAGAAAATAGTACCTGCATCTTCATTATGGGGTTTTTCTTTTGCGATATTTATCATGAGTTTATTGAGTGTTATACTTGGATACACTGAATATGAATTTCCGGTATACATTCTGGGCGCTTCCATATTCATCACCACTGCTGGTGGTTTTGGGGCTGCATATGTAAGGAAAAGAGGAGTAAAAAAACCTCAGCTGGATAGAAAGTTCATTTCAGCCACTTCAAGTATTGCCTTGATATTATTTGGTGCTCTGTCTGCATGTGCTGTGGCTTACTGGACCACTGCCTGGATGGATATCCCTATTTCGTTGAGCCAGCTGTTCTTTCTCGCATTGATAGGCGGAGTGACTTGTGCATTATTGGAATCTATACCTTCCCGGNGCCACTTCAAGTATTGCCTTGATATTATTTGGTGCTCTGTCTGCATGTGCTGTGGCTTACTGGACCACTGCCTGGATGGATATCCCTATTTCGTTGAGCCAGCTGTTCTTTCTCGCATTGATAGGCGGAGTGACTTGTGCATTATTGGAATCTATACCTTCCCGGGCAGATAAATATCTCACACTGATGCTGGGTACGGGTATGGTTATGTGGTTATTTGCAAGTTTTGGTTATTACGTGAACTTTTCACATTTATCAGCAGCCTTCATTTTCTCATTATTTTTGGCTTACCTTGCGTATCGTATGGATGTTGCTGATGTTTCTGCCATGCTGGCAGCAACACTGCTTGGCGTGCTGATAATAGTATTCACAAACATGAACTGGTACCTGATTCTCATCACTTTCTTCCTGCTGGGTGGTGCTTTCACTAAATATCAGTATAACTACAAAGTGATGAGGGGGATTGCCCAGGGTAAGGGCGGGGTGAGAAGTTATGAAAATGTACTGAGCAATTCCATTACTGCACTGATACTGGCAGTGGCGTACGGTGTGTACCACGAATTATATCCTGCTCTCGCTCCGGTATTGTTATTCGCGTATCTGGGGGCAGTGGCCACGGCCACAGGTGATACCCTGGCCAGTGAAATAGGGGAGACCAATAGGGGTAAACCTATTCTCATTACTACATTAAAACCGGTTAAACCAGGGACTGACGGAGGAATCTCATGGCTTGGTGAAAGTGTGTCCATAGGTGGTTCAGCGGCTATCGCTATACTTGCACTGGTACTTGGTGTGATAGATATGAATCCTGATAGTGTTGTTACATATTTTGTTTGGCTGGTGATAGTCATATTCGGTGGGTTTGCGGGGACTAATTTTGACAGCTTACTGGGGGCCACTCTGCAGCAAAAAGGCTGGCTTTCAAATAGCGGTGTAAATCTTGTAGCTACCATTGGCGGCGCATTTATATCCGGGACTGCCTATTATGTGCTGTGCGGGCATGTAGTGTAGAGGATATCACTCAGGCCTCCGGAGCCTGGAACCTGGGTTCGACTCCCAGCATGCCCGTTATAACTATAAATTTGGAAGTAAAGNTGATAGTGTTGTTACATATTTTGTTTGGCTGGTGATAGTCATATTCGGTGGGTTTGCGGGGACTAATTTTGACAGCTTACTGGGGGCCACTCTGCAGCAAAAAGGCTGGCTTTCAAATAGCGGTGTAAATCTTGTAGCTACCATTGGCGGCGCATTTATATCCGGGACTGCCTATTATGTGCTGTGCGGGCATGTAGTGTAGAGGATATCACTCAGGCCTCCGGAGCCTGGAACCTGGGTTCGACTCCCAGCATGCCCGTTATAACTTTAAATATGGAAGTAAACAGTAAAAGTTACCCACTCAACATTCGTGGACATTAATAAAAGAAAAAAAGGAGGCCCGGGGGCCAGAATTACTTAAACTTTGTCTATTATCTCAATCTTAACTTTTTTCACATTTGGTTTTTTGATCTTGTCAGGCATCCAGCTTGGCTTGTTCTTGGGAGCAGCTACTTCTTCTCTCCATCCTGCATATACGTGAAGCTTTTTGGTGCCTCTTTCCCTCAGGATAATTGTATCTGGCTTTTTCTTGGTTCCTTTGCCCCTGTTGGCTGCCTTTAGGGCTGCCTGTCTGGGCTGTTTGCCAGTAAACACTCCATGCTCATTACCTTTTTTGTCCCTTAATACAAAGTTTCTTGTTCCTGTCATGATTTAGTACCCCGTGCGAGTATACTGTTACCGATTATGTTTTTACGTAATATTATATAAACCTTTTTCACAATTCGGCTCGAAGCATACTGATTTTTCGTTATAGATTATTTTTGAAAACATCACAAATTAACCGGGTCAGTGGGAGTGAAACTCGGTTCTGCTGTTGGTTTTAGTACTGCTAAGTGAATTCAGTATGTAAGGCACATCATTATAAAATTNTCGGCTCGAAGCATACTGATTTTTCGTTATAGATTATTTTTGAAAACATCATAAAGTAACCGGGTCAGTGGGAGTGAAACTCGGTTCTGCTGTTGGTTTTAGTAAAGCTATGTGAGTTCAGTATGTAAGGTACATCATTATAAAATTACGAAGAGTTACATTCAAATATATAATCTAAGTACATCAAAATGCCTCCCAGGGCATCCAGTTAGTAGGCTTGATTGGAATCGTTCATCGAACAACGGCTTCGAACAACAAAAAGGTTAAATGTATAAACTAATATTTAGAACATCCTTACGAATTGCTCCGATAGTGTAGCACGGCCAATCATGCAGGACTCTCACTCCTGCGACTGGGGTTCAAATCCCCATCGGAGCACCTTATTTTTTTAAAATTTGGCCTCGTTCTAGAGTTTCCAAATTATGCCATTGTCACCAAGAGAACGGATCATGTCATTTAACTCATTGACATTGGGGTCCCTGAGGTACTCCATAGCGAAAATATCTAATATGGCACTGAAAGTACAGTGTAATCTGTCACTTCTTAATCGTTTTGATATTCGAGTCATTTTCTCCTCAATTATTAATCATCATATTATTTACTAATAATATATATACAGTAATAATAATTAAGCGTTTTGGTTGACAGGAAATTAATTATGGTCCGTTAACCAGTCCATTCACTATCCTGATGCATCTTCATAAACCTGATATGTGAAATCGCATCAATTTCACCTTGTGTTCCCCCCATCCGGGTAATTATCCTTTCAAGTTTAACATCCTTCCCACCCGGCAACCCTGAATCTGTAAGACTGATAAATTTAAATGACACCGAAGGCTTTATGACTAATAATAGCTATTTAAAGCCTTTACCCATCCGTATTTTAACATAGTAGCGGGGTGGGGTAGTCAGGAAATCCCGACGGGCTCATAACCCGTAGATCCATGGTTCGAATCCATGCCCCGCTATCATTTTCATTTCTCATGGATTCCGTAGTTAGTATTAGTCTGCTATTTATTTTGTAGAAAAATTTTTAAACCCCTTCAAACCTATTAATATCTGGAGTTTACATAGAATTGATTGACCTTACAACATTGATTGAATTAATCATAGTCATGATCCTGGTAAGTCTGTCGGCCTTTTTTTCATCATCCGAAACAGCTTTTATAGGAGTCAACCGTATAAAGATGCTCCACCTTGCAGAGACTGGTGACCGCCGGGCCAGGATAATTCATGACGAACTGCAGCATCCAGAGAAGTTCATCACCACTNACTGGTGACCGCCGGGCCAGGATAATTCATGACGAATTGCAGCATCCAGAGAAGTTTATCACCACAATACTTGTTGGTAATAATGTTGTAAATGTGGCAGCATCGGTGCTTGTCACAGTAATTGTGTTAAGGTATTTTGGCAATGCTGGCATTGCCATCGCTACCGGTGTAATGACCGTNAAGTTCATCACCACTATACTTGTTGGTAATAATGTTGTAAATGTGGCAGCATCGGTGCTTGTCACAGTAATTGTGTTAAGGTATTTCGGCAATGCCGCCATTGCTATCGCTACCGGTGTAATGACCGTGGTCATCCTGGTATTTGGAGAGATCGTCCCTAAAACCTTTGCCACCCGGCACGCTGATACCTATGCCCTCAGGATCGCCGGGTTCTTAGAGCTTCTGNCCTAAAACCTTTGCCACCCGGCACGCTGATACCTATGCCCTCAGGATCGCCGGGTTATTGGAGCTTCTAAGCAAACTGTTATATCCACTGGTTTTGGTCTTTACAGAAATAGCCAATGTTGTGCTGCACGTATTAGGCGTTAAAGAAAAGATAAAGAATCCATTTATCACAGAAGACCAGATAAAACTCATTCTGAAAGTAGGAGTAGAAGAAGGCGTAATCAAACAACATGATAGGCAGTATATACAGAATGTACTGGATTTCAGTGATGAAAAGGCCAAGACGGCTATGACCTATAAGAGCCACATGGTCACTGTGGAGAATTCCGAGACTCTCATTGAAACACTTGAAAAAATAAATGAATCCGGTCATTCAAGGTTGCCTGTGTGGGAAGGTCATTTCGATAATGTAATTGGTATGATATTTGCCAAAGACCTGCTCAAATACCGTGATGAGGAACTTGAAACCAAGACCGTTAAGGAGATACTCCGACCAATACTGGTGGTAAAAAAGGACCGCAAGATAGCCTCTATATTCAGGGAACTGCAGTCAAAGAAGATCCAGATAGCAGTTGTGGTGGATGAAGCTCAAAAAGTAGTTGGACTGCTGTCTATTGAAGATATCCTTGAAGAGATAGTTGGCGAGATACTTGATGAATATGACATCGAGGAGATGAGTAACGGTATCCTTCCCAAACCCCAGAATAAATTGCATTGACCGTCAATAATTCCATGCGAAGTGAACAAAAAACTATTTAGGCAGCCTCTTCCATGTGGATTCAGGAGCCAGGTATCGTGTGGCGGTTTGTGGATGCAGATTTAATAGACGGCGCATACAGCGCTGCCCTATTCCATTCCATCGGGCGCCATGTGGGTTCGGGGGATAGCGACGAAACCATACTTTTCTGGAGGGTCAAACGTCCCACTCTTTATTTGGGTTACCACCAGTATGTGGAAGACGAGGTCCATGAAGCCTATTGCCGGGAGCACAATATTGACATCGTGCGCAGGATACTGGGGGGCGGATGCGGATACTGTGACCAAGACCAGGTGTTGTTCTCAGTCATAGGTACACAGGACGGGCTAATGCCAGGCAATGTCCAGGCTGCATACAACAAGGTGCTATCAGGCATGCTACTGGCGCTTGAAGCTCTTGGACTGGAAGGTGAGGTGGACCCGGCCCGAAACGGCGTGTTCGTACAGGGGCGTAAGATATCCGGCAATGCCCAGGGGCGGTTTGACGGTGCTGTAATGGTCAATGGTAGTTTTTTGCTCGATTTTGATTTTGATACCATGGATCATGTGCTGAAGCATCCTACCATGAACCTGCGGCCCAATGTGAAGACTGCCAGGGATGGCATGGTCACCCTGTCCGACCTGATGGAACTGCCGCCAATTGCACCAATAAAACAGGTATTGTGCATGGGTTTTGAGGGTGCGCTGGGTATTGGTACCTATGGGGGCACGATATTGGATGAGGAAGGGGGGCTTGCTATTGAGTTGACCCGGCAGTATGCATCAGTTGAATGGACCTACCGCATGGACCATAAGAGGGCAAAACGAAAAAAAAGTATAGTGAACATAAGCCAATCATAACTATAATAGAGAATGGAGAGGACAGTATGGTACTGGAAGATTATCGAAAAGGCATCCATAAGTCAAAGGGCGGAGTTATCCGTTCTTTTTTGAAAGTGGATGAAGGAACAATTACAGACATCACATTCTCAGGAGATTTTTTCATGTTCCCTGAAGATGCGATTGATAGTATCGAGGAAGGATTGAAAGGCACGGCTGCTAACAATGATGCAGTCCTGTTGGCAGTGGAACAGGTGTATGAATCAGAGCATATCCAGTCCCCGGGTACCACTCCCGAGGATTTTACACTGTCAATAATGCAGGCAGTAGGAGGCGATTAGATGGAGCAGTGGAGATTTATTGATTTTGGCAAGGTGGATATAAGAGATATGATGGCCAAGAACGAGGCCATACACCGACTCGATGAGGGCAATACCCTGNATGCAGGCAGTAGGAGGCGATTAGATGGAGCAGTGGAGATTTATTGATTTTGGCAAAGTTGATATCAGGGACATGATGGCCATCAACGAGGCCATACACCGTTGTGAAGAAGGTAATACCCTTTTCTTCTGGGCACCTACCAAATCCATAATTCTTGGTTATTTCCAGAAGGCAGCAGTGGAACTTGACCTTGAGAAGTGTAAGGATTATACCCTTGTCAGGCGCACCAGCGGCGGCGGTATTGCATTTTCAGATGACCTTGACAGGCAGATAAACTATGGCGTAGTCGGAACCATAGATGACGACAAGTTCCCGCTGGATATTGTGGAATCATATAAGCAGATCTGCGGTATGCTCATAGATACCCTGAAAGAGTACGGGCTGAATGCAGGNGGCGTAGTCGGAACCATAGATGACGACAAGTTCCCGCTGGATATTGTGGAATCATACAAGCAGATCTGCGGTATGCTTATCGATACCTTGAAAGATTACGGGCTGAACGCAGGTTTTCGTCCCATCAATGATGTGACAGTGGATAACAAGAAAATATCGGGCAATGCCATGACCAGGCGGGACAACAAGACCCTTCAGCACGGCACCCTGTTGCTTGACTTCGATATCNCGCAGGTTTTCGTCCCATCAATGATGTGACAGTGGATAACAAGAAAATATCTGGCAATGCCATGACCAGGCGGGACAACAAGACCCTTCAGCACGGCACCCTATTACTGGACTTCGATATTAAGGAAATGCTGCGCATTTCCAACATTCCTAAGGAGAAGTACATGGATAAACAGATACAGTCCATTGAACAGGGTATGACGTGGATGGACCGGGAACTGGGTTATCAATTGGATCTGGAAGAGGTCAAGGGGAAGATTTGTAAGAACTTCGAGAGACGGTTTGGCGTTGAATTGATCGAGTCGGCCTTATCTGGGAAAGAAGAAGCTATGGTCAAGGAACTGCTGCCTAAATACTATTCTGACGAATGGACATACAAGCGATAAGGAGGAATTGGAGGTTAGAGAGTTCGATCTGGAGCAGATAGTGCCTCCGCAATTGCGTGACCGAATGGAGGGTGCAAGGACCCGCACCATTGCACGGTCTGGCAAACGGTTGAATTTCTACATCACTTCCAACCATTTCCCCTCCATTTCCATCACTGGCAGCCAATGCAGTCTCCATTGTAAACACTGCGGCGGAAAGCTGCTGGAGCGGCTCATACCCTGTATGACGCCGGACGACCTGGTGTCTACTGCATTGGCGGCAGAGGCGCAGGGGGCGAAAGGTATACTCGTAACCGGGGGTTGTGATTCAATTGGCAAGGTACATGTTCCTGTCATGGCCGCTGCCATTGGGACCATCAAGGAACGTACGGGTCTGATCGTGATTGCACATACAGGCTTCATAACGCCGGACGAGGCCGGGTTGTTGCGGGATTCCGGGCTGGACGGCGTGGGTTTTGATGTGGTGGGTGATATGGCTACTGCCCGTGAAGTGTATGGTCTGGACATGTCAGAGCAGGATTACATTTCAAGCCTGGATGCCCTCTCGGATGCAGGCCTCATGCTATTCCCCCACGTTTGCGTGGGGTTGAATGCGGGCCGGGCAGGAGGTGAACTCCGTGCCCTTGAGATGATAATGGGACGCACGGTGAGCACTGTGGTGATAACCGGCCTGATGCCGATTGAAGNTACATTTCAAGCCTGGATGCCCTCTCGGATGCAGGCCTCATGCTATTCCCCCACGTTTGTGTGGGATTGAATGCAGGCCGGGCAGGAGGTGAACTCCGTGCCCTTGAGATGATAATGGGACGCACGGTGAGCACTGTGGTGATAACCGGCCTGATGCCGATTGAAGGTACTCCCTTTTCGGGCGCTAAACCTGACCCCCTGGACTTTGCCAGGGTGATAACAGCAGCAGTGGAACTGTTCCCTGATACGCCTATTACTCTGGGCTGCGCCCGCTCATCAGGCCGGGACCGGGAACTCATTGACTACCTGGCCATCGAGAGCGGAGTTGAGAATATTGCCATCCCCACCAGATATGCTGTGGAATATGCAAAACGCAATGGTTATTCAACTGGTTACTACGGCACCTGCTGCGGCCTGCCGCCCAGTGATGACACCAGGATTGATACACCCTTATACGATATCAGGAAA
>NKAJ01001861.1_pt2 | contig 28647 bp, 26 predicted proteins | sample 1556001 | NCBI WGS metagenome assembly NKAJ01 (sample SAMN06204642, study PRJNA360343) | marine sediment metagenome | isolation source: Jiulong cold seep at northern South China Sea | place: China: South China Sea, Jiulong cold seep | collected 2013-06 | reverse complement strand
AAGCGGCTCAAGTGCTCCATTCCCGCCTCATTATCAACTATGAGATAAGAATAACTCCTGGCCAGTCCCTCTATTATCTGTGCCAGGATTGTGTTGGCCATGCAGTAACAGCCAGGGCCTTCGGGCTGACCCATGACCAGCAAATCGAAACCTTTGGCCTCTATAATGGCACGGTTTATATACATCTCCATATAGTCTTTTTTGGTCATGCCGGGAGGCGTCTCTGTCTTCATCCTCTCCCTGATATCTCCCAGGCTGGTCTCCACTGAAAGGCCAAGGAGCTCATTAAGATTTGCATTGGCATCTGCGTCCACGGCCAATACCGGAGTCAGTCCTTTCTCCACAAGGTATCTGATCAGGAGAGCACTGAGGGTAGTCTTGCCGGTGCCACCTTTACCGGCCATGGCAAGGATCCGGGCTGTTCCAGGACTATGGATGTTAGAAATCAAATTCAACAGCTAAGTAAGGGCCTATCGCCCCTAGTAGTTTTGGATTCAGAGGGCTGTTAATGGTATCAAGTTCATCGACAGAAAGGAAAAAACCAAGACTCTGGCGGAACTGAATGACTCTGCATGCAGTAACCTCACCAATGCCCGGAAGCAGGGTCAGTTCCTCAAAAGACGCGCTGTTTATATCCATAGGACGAAAAAATAGCAACTCCCTTGCGCTACAAGCATCCTGGGAGTTGTTTGCGATAACTCCTCTTTTAAGGGAAACTTGAGGCTGTTCTTTCTTATGTGAGGCCAAGTGATGTTCTGCTAATAAAAAACAGACAACCATGAAGACCAAGACAAGGATTTGTTCTACATGTATATTATACTCTGAAAGGCTACAATTGCACATNCCTGGGAGTTGTTTGCGATAACTCCTCTTTTAAGGGAAACTTGAGGCTGTTCTTTCTTATGTGAGGCCAAGTGATGTTCTGCTAATAAAAAACAGACAACCATGAAGACCAAGACAAGGATTTGTTCTACATGTATATTATACTCTGAAAGGCTACAATTGCACATTTTTGTAATTCGAGAAAAATGAGGGCTTTTGGTGCTTAAGCAGCAGTTGCGGGTTGCGAGTTGCGTGTTTTAACCCGTAACCNTTTTTGTAATTCGAGAAAAATGAGGGCTTTTGGTGCTTAAGCAGCAGTTGCGGGTTACGAGTTGCGTGTTTTAACCCGTAACCCGCAACTCGCAACTCGCAACCCATAACTCCACAAACCCAATGGCCTATTGATAGGATCTTTTTATTACAGTAAGCTATCAATCATTATGAAGCAACCAACAAGGATTGAAAAAGCAGAACTCTACGCATTAAAAATCCCATTTAAAATGGATTTTACCCATGCAATGGCATCCCGAGCCTTTTCTGATTCCCTTATTCTCAAAATTGAGGGACAGGGGAAAAGGGGATTCGGTGAGGCTATCGTACGAGACTATGTATCAGGCGAGATTGGAAAAGATGCGGATCTACTGAAGAATGCTAAAAAAATCATAGCGAGAATCCTTGAACCCCTTATTGAAAGAAATATATCATGGGAAGAAGGAAAGGAGCATTTGGATTCCCTGGCGCTCGAATCACACGAGCTTCCACTGCTATGTGCAGTGGAAACAGCGCTTCTCGACATGTTTTGTAATAGTTCAGGGGAAGACATCTATGGCCTGTTAAAAAAAGAACCTCTAAAACAATCAATTCAGTATGGTGGAACTCTTCCCATGCTTTCTCTACCAGAAGCAGAATATATTCTGGAGATGTACGAACAAGTGAATATACGTAATATACGGATCAAGCTCGGCACTGATCTCGATTATAATGAGGAAATACTTAAGCTTTCACGAGAAAAACTTGGGCGGAACTTTGATTTAAGAGTCGATGCTAATGCCTCCTGGTCATTAGAAATAGCCCTTGAAAGCCTTAAATTATGCCGGAAGTATGGAATATTTCGGGTTGAAGAGCCTTTTGGCAGACATAGAAAGGAAATACTGTTTCTTCTCAAGGATCCGGAGAGCCGCGATTTTCAATTTGTAGCAGATGAATCAGCCCTTACCGTTAATGATATAGAAGCTATGGCAAAAAACAGAAGTTACCACATGATCAATCTTCGTCTTTCAAAGAATGGAGGACTCCTTAAGGTTCTAAAGATGGCTGAAATCGCTGAAAAAGGGGGGCTTCAGTACCAAATTGGATGTCACGTGGGGGAAACCGGAATCCTCTCTGCACTGGGCCGGGTAGCGGCATCCATTCTACCAAAGGCAGTGTATGTTGATGGCTCGTATGATAGGTATCTTCTTTCAGAAAACATAACATCGGAGAATTTCTCTTTTGGTTTTGGCGGAGTGGCTGAAATAATAAGGGGACAGGGATTGGGTTTTATAGTAGATGAAACCAGGCTTAGGAGGTTGAGTATTGGGAAAACCGGATGTCTTCCAGAAGTGGGGAACTCATAATAGAGATTATCTTAGTGCCTGCCAAAAAAAGCGTTTGATCGTTATTTTCTCTGGTGGAAAAGATTCTTCTGCTTGTCTTTTTCTTTTAAATAAAGCAAAAGACCAGTATAATTACAACCTTGAGGCTCACCTTTATGCCTATCCCAGACATGTTTATAGAGAGGGTTTCAAAGAAGAGCTACTCTCATTTTGGGGAAAACAGGGAGTTAAGCTCTTATTCCATTCTTCAGAAGAGGATGATTCACTTTTAGAAAATCAAGAGAACCCTTGTATAACCTGTCAAGATATCAGGAAAAAAGCTCTTTTCAGGCTTTGGTCTTCCACAGAAAAATCCATGTCTAATCTGGTGATTATTTCTGGTCACAGTCTATGGGATCTTGCCAGTTATGTCTTGGAGATATTTATTGCCAAGGAACTGGCTGATTATTCACTTCGTGAAGACCCGGTTTCGGCTGAAAGATTCATTGAGATATCCCAGCGCTTTTATCCCTTTATTTTAATGAGAGAAGGATATGCTGTTTTCAGACCAATGCTCTGCTTAAATCAAAAGGAGATAGAACATATTCTGAAAGCAGAAGCCTTACTTACTCTGGATACTTCCTGTCGATATTCCCAGTTCAGACCTAAGAAGGTCTTGGAGAATTACTTTCAGATGTTTGATTATCAATTCTCTTATAAAAAGATAATTGAGTTTGCCCAAAAAAAAATTGGGATTTCAGATACTTCTAAAATCAAATATCTTTCTCAAAAGGAATACCTTTCTCGCCGCTTCTGACATGCATAAGGTTGGATGTGCTAACAATCGTTTCAGATAATCTCTAGGGAGTTGATAATATCTTTGCTTTTAGAGATGGCGCTTCAGCCACTGTTCGGTATCGGCAAGCACCTGCTCTTTAATGATGTCGTTGAATAATTCGTGATAGCCTCCTTCATATTCTCGAAGTTCCTTATCGTCGAATGTCACATTTTGGAAATATTCCCGGCTCCCATCTGGGGAAGCTATCTCATCATCTGTGCCATGGACGATAAGAAGAGGCAGTCGTAGATTGCCAGAGTTAGCATGAATCCATTCTACGATATGCCTAACCTCCATACCCAGGCGTGCCGTGCCTCTGGTATGAAACAGAGGATCATTTTTCAATGCCTCCAAGACAGCTGGATCACGTGAGAAATTTGAAGTATCCAGCCGGATATCGAGTGAAAACCGTGGCCAGATTCGGTTGAGGATACGGGCCAATACCCAAAGAATCGCAGGCACGCCCGTCTTGCCTATTGCCGGTGAGGAAGCAATCACACCTTGCAAACCTTCTGGATAACGCGTGCAGTAGTCCAGAGCGACTACACCGCCCAGACTGTGCCCCAGTATGAATAAAGGCGTATCAGATTGCCGCTTAATCAGATCTAGAAATGCACTCATATCGTTTCGTATCTCAATCCACGAGTTGATATGACCCCGCTGACCGTGTGAGCGACCATTGCCGCGAAGATCAAAGGCATGGATATCGTAGCCACGTGTAACGAAATGATTCACAATATTAATGTAGCGGTTACTATGTTCTCCCATACCGTGAATGATTGCAATAGTTGCTTTGGCGTTTTCCTGTGTTTGCCAGCTTTGATAAAAAAGCTCTAGCCCATCCGTTCCCTTAAAAGTCCCTTCACAGTGCTTCATTTCTTGTCCAATAACCATAGATAGACACAAATGCCCGGAGAGTATGCGGGTGGTGTGGGAGATTTCCACATACCAAAGAGATACTTCTTGATACTATTTATGAAAGTCGAGATCAAGAGATTATTGTGGTTGAACAAGTCAAATCTATTGATTTCGTGAGCCGAGAAGTAAGTATGCTGAGAAAGCAGCTTTAAAAATACTAAATGAGGTTCTCGGTATTTTGGATGCCTGCATACATTAGGGCGCCTAACAAAAACAGAAGACAGGTTTTCATTACGTGTTTCTTTTTGACATTCCCCTTTAAACTATGGTAAGCGCAACACACTTGGTTTGATTTTTCATTTTGGAGGTATGTTAATGTTTGAGATCTTGGAACGTCAGGATATGGCCGATGGCACAGTGGTCCTTAATGAAATAAGTGCGCCCCTGATTGCCAAAAAGGCTAAGCCGGGACAGTTTGTCATCTTGAAAGCAAATGAAACCGGGGAGCGCATTCCGCTCACCATGGCTGATACAGACCCGAATAAGGGTACCATCACAATAATATATCAGATTGTTGGAAAGAGCACCGCCCTGTTTAAGTCCCTTCAAGTAGGTGAGCGGTTTCAGGATGTGATTGGTCCATTGGGTGAGCCTACACATATTGAAAAACTGGGCACTGTTGTATGTGTTGGTGGGGGAACCGGTGTTGCTGTTTTGTATCCCATTACGCGGGGGATGAAAGAAATAGGTAACAATGTCATTGCCATTATCGGTGCCAGGAACAAAGATCTCCTCATCCTGGAGGACAAAATGAAGACCGCATCTAATGAGTTGCATGTCTGCACAGACGATGGATCATACGGCCATCATGGGTTTGTGACGGATGTACTCAAAGATGTCCTGGAAAAGGAAGCAGTTAAACTCGTTGTGGGAATTGGTCCTGTGCCGATGATGAAATTTGTGTGCAGTGTTACGGAGAAGTACAAGGTCAAAACTCTTGTTAGTCTAAATCCCATCATGGTGGACGGGACAGGCATGTGTGGTTGCTGCCGGGTGAGTGTGGGCGGTAAGACACGGTTTGCCTGCATAGATGGTCCTGAATTTGACGGGCATGAAGTTGATTTTGACGAACTGATGCAGCGCCTCCAGGCCTATAAGGAGCAAGAGTCTGTTGCATATGAGAAATACCTGCATGAATAAAATGGTAGCCGTTCACGGCTTGAAACTTGAAATTGGAAAGTAGAAATTTGAGAGATTGGATATTTACAAAATGGCAGAAGAGTTATCAGATATGGTCTGGCGCGATTTTAATAAGTGGAACAAAACAGTACAAAAGCATGAAGGCCAAATTTCCAATTTCTATTTTCTAATTTCAGCGTTCCGTGAACGCTTACATAAAATGTTCAGGAATGGCTCGTTTTTATGAACATTCATGCGAACATAAGGTGTTATGGAGAGTAATATGACGGAAAAACCGCCTAAAAAGGAAAAGATACCCAGGCAACCCATGCCTGAACAGGATCCCCAAATCAGAAAGCGGAATTTCGAGGAAGTTCCATTGGGATATACAAAGGAACTTGCTGTAAAAGAGGCAGAAAGATGCCTGCAGTGCAAAAAGCCTTCCTGTATGGAAGGGTGTCCGGTGTCTGTTGACATACCAGGCTTTATCAAGAGCATAAAAGAGGGTGATTTCGCCAAAGCCGTCCGGAAGATATGGGAAAGAAACGCGCTTCCGGCCGTGTGCGGCAGGGTTTGCCCACAAGAGATCCAGTGTGAAGGCAAATGCATCCTTGGCAAAAAGGGAGATCCTGTAGCGATTGGCAATTTGGAGAAGTTTGTTGCGGATATGGAGCGGGAACAAGGCAATGGAGAGCTCCCGCCCAAGAGTGATCCCACAGGGAAAAGGGTAGCCGTGGTAGGGTCCGGTCCTTCCGGCCTGACTGTTGCCGGAGACCTTATTCTCAAGGGTCATGAAGTGACAATTTTCGAGGCCTTTCACAAACCGGGTGGTGTTCTTGTATACGGTATTCCGGAATTCAGGCTTCCCAAAGAGATCGTTTATTCAGAGGTAAATACTCTTGAGAGATTAGGGGTAAAAGTTGAGTGTAATACAGTGGTGGGAAAGACTGTTTCTCTGGATGAACTCTTTGAACAGGGCTATGATGCCATCTACGTCGGGGTGGGTGCCGGCCTACCCCGGTTTCTGAACATCCCGGGAGAAAACCTGATCGGCATATATTCAGCTAACGAGTATTTGACCCGGGCCAATCTTATGAAGGCGTATCTGTTCCCTGAATACGATACTCCCCTCGTCAGAGGTAAAGATGTCGTTGTGTTTGGAGCCGGAAATGTGGCTATGGATTCCGCACGGACTGCCATGCGTTTGGGTGCCGACAGAGTACGCATCGTTTACCGCAGGTCCCGGGATGAAATGCCTGCTCGATCCGCAGAAATTCATCACGCAGAAGAGGAAGGTATTGAATTCTTTCTGCTCACAGCGCCTACCAGGTTCATGGGTGATGAAAATGCCCGTCTGACAGGTGTGGAGTGTCTCCAAATGAAATTGGGTGAGCCTGACGAATCCGGACGACGGCGTCCCATACCCATAGAAGGCTCCGAGTTCAAGCTGGAGTGCGACCTGGCGGTTATTGCTGTTGGTGCAGGGGCCAATCCCCTTTTGACCAAGTCAACTGATGACCTGAAAATCAACAAGTGGGGTTATATTGTTGCAGATCCTGAGACAGGCAAGACCATGAAAAAGAGGGTATGGGCCGGTGGAGACATAGTCACGGGCCAGGCCACGGTCATTTTGGCCATGGGGGCAGGCAGAAAGGCCTCTGATTCCATACACCAGCACCTTACATGGGGGTGGTAAAAACAGGGAAAGAAATCATGGAGATCCAGGGTTTCTGTCAGAAAGACAATTGCCATGTTGCCGTCTCAAGGGGTTGTCTGCATCCCATGGATTACTGCCCTTACCGGCAGGCATGTTTGATCCACTATATAGAAAGTGAAAGACACACATCATCGAGAAAGGAGTATCTTCAGAAGTATGGGGAAGATGGTTAGTGAGATATGAACATCCTTCTTACAAACGATGACGGAATATACGCCCAGGGATTGTACTCACTTCATGAAGTCCTTAAGGATGACCATGAATTGTTTGTTGTTGCTCCTGATAGCGAACGTAGTGCCGTGGGTCATGCAATTACCCTGGTAGATCCACTCAGAGTCCGCTCTGTAAATCGCAATAGTTCATTTTTTGGATTGGCTCTAAGTGGTACACCGGCAGACTGTGTTAAGCTTGCAGTGCATTACTCCTATCCATTTCGATCTCACATCTTATTCGACCTTAAATTCTCTCTCTACACTACAAATTTAGTATATTTCATTTCTGGATGATCGTTAGAGGAATGGTTCTTGGGTGTTTCTACTGTCCTAGCCCAGATTTATATTTAGTTTTTACACTTTATAGCTATTGACAAGTTATGATTCTTTTTGTACTTGTATTGTCGAGTTTATTAATTGGCTGATCTGCGTCTAAATCAGGAAGAAAAAATGCTGCAATCACTAAATCCACAATTCCCTTTGATGTAATTGGCGGGGAAATGGAAATTACTATACAATTAATATACATTGATATTTCAAAAAATCAGAAAGGAGTTTATTATGACTGGGAGAAAGAGAAGCAGGCCCTATAATGTAGATGATGTACGATATGTGCATAAGCATTATGCCGAAATGACGGCTTCTGAGATAGCCGACAAGCTTGGTATCAGCAGGTTTCAGGTATCAAAGATTGTCAGTGAACTCAGAAAGCACATAGATTTGCCTAAAAAGACTGTGCGTCGGCCTAATCCAATTCTTAAGTTTTTGGAAGAAGAAGGTATTGAGCCAAAAGAGGCAGCCAAGACAAAGACTAAGGGAAAGCGTAAGAAAGCTTAGCATCCACAAGCTATATCTGGAAGGATGAAAGCAGCTGTGTCAAATAATGATGCAGCTGCTTTTTTTATCCACAGATTACCCCAATGAAATAGAATAACAAAAGGCATTTCATGGGGCAGGCGCAGATTTCACAGATTTTCCTGTGTTGCACAATCTGACGTGTAACCGCACAGGTCGCAATTTTTCAAGAGGCTCTGTTTTGTGTGATATCTCGGATTGTGTCCTGTTGATTGAGATGGCATGGCGTGTTAGGCTAATGCGGCTTCGATGTGAAGAAGTATTCGTTGTGAAGGAATCTGGTTTATGGAATATGAGGTAGTAATAGGTCTTGAGGTTCATGTCCAGTTGCAGACTGAAACGAAGATTTTTTGCTCATGTTCAACTACATTTGGTGCGCCACCCAATACGCATTCATGTCCGGTATGTGCAGGAATGCCGGGAGTTCTGCCTGTGCTTAACAGGAAAGTTGTGGAATTTGCCATGAAAATGGCACTGGCTACACATTGCAAAATAGCCCCTTTCAGCGTTTTTGCCAGAAAGCACTATTTTTATCCTGATCTTCCCAAGGGCTATCAGATTTCTCAATATGATCTTCCTCTGGCTGAACGCGGTTGGGTTGAAATCGTTATAAACGGACAGACCAAGAGGATCGGTATCACCCGCATCCATTTGGAAGAAGATGCCGGCAAATTGATACATGATGAAAACAGGCCCGTCAGCTATGTGGACCTTAATCGGACAGGTGTGCCTTTGATTGAGATTGTGAGCGAGCCTGATATTCAAAGTCCTGAAGAGGCTGCTTTATATCTTAAGAAAGTAAGACAGCAGGTCCGTTATTTGGGGATCAGCGACGGCAATATGGAAGAGGGTAGCCTGCGCTGTGATGCCAATATCTCCTTGAGACCCATGGGGCGGGAAGACTTCGGCGTCAGGGCGGAACTCAAAAATATGAATTCTTTCCGTAATGTACAGAAGGCATTGGAGTTTGAGATAAGGCGTCAGACAGCTCTTTTACTTGATGGTCATGAGATAGTGCAGGAGACCCGTCTTTGGGATGCGGCCAAGTGTGTAACAGTCCNAAGACTTTGGCGTCAGGACGGAACTCAAGAATATGAATTCTTTCCGTAACGTGCAGAAGGCATTGGAGTTTGAGATAAGGCGTCAGACAGCTCTTTTACTTGATGGCCATGAGATAGTGCAGGAGACCCGTCTTTGGGATGCGGCCAAGGGTGTAACAGTCACAATGAGGGGTAAAGAAGAGGCCCATGATTATCGATATTTTCCTGNCATGAGATAGTGCAGGAGACCCGTCTTTGGGATGCGGCCAAGTGTGTAACAGTCCCAATGAGGGGTAAAGAAGAGGCCCATGATTATCGATATTTTCCTGACCCGGATTTGGTCCCGGTCGAGATTGATAATGCCTGGATGGACGGTGTGAAGGCGGAACTGCCTGAACTGCCTGATGCAAAGTGCGCTCGCTTTGAGGAACAATACGGTCTTTCAGACTATGACGCAGGAGTCCTCACAGCCTCAAAGTCCCTGGCTGATTACTTCGAGAAATGCGTAGCCCTGTTTCCCAGTCCAAAGATTGTCAGCAACTGGGTAATGGTAGAACTGTTCCGTCTTCTAAAACAGCAGGATCGGGAAATTGATGCCTGCCCGATACCTCCAGCCGGCCTTGCGGAATTGCTCAAGCTGATAGATGATGGCACTATTAGCGGCAAAATGGCAAAAGACATCCTTGAACAGGCATATGATTCAAAAAAGAGTGCTAAAGAAATTGTGGAAGAACAAGGAGTTGCCCAGGTGAGTGACGAATCCACCCTCAGCGCTATAGTCGAGCAGGTAGTGGAGGCCCATCCAAAAGAGGTGGAAAAGTGCAAGGCTGGAAAGACCAAGATCCTGGGTTTCTTAGTTGGACAGGTTATGAAGGAGACAAAGGGACAGGCCAATCCCCAAAAGGTAAATGAGCTGCTGCGAAAGGCCCTGGGCCTATGAAAGACATTGCTGCCGGAAACTACGACCTGCCATTGAGCCTGCTTCATAGCGAAGGTAATACGTCTGTAGTACCGCTCCGTTGGGAAAAGCAAGTTCTTTATTTGTTGGACCAGAGGTTATTACCTCATGAGGAGATATGGCTTGCGTATAGATCTGCAAGAGATGTTGCTCAGGCTATAAGGGATATGGTGGTGAGGGGAGCGCCTGCCATAGGGATCACTGCCGCTTTTGGTATGGCTTTGGCCGCTTATGGACTCAAGGATAAAGACAGGGACCTCTTTGTAGAAAAATGGCTGGAGGAAGCGGCTTTCATGCTCCAGGCCAGGCCCACAGCAGTAAACTTGAAGTGGGCGGTAGAGAGACTAAAAAAGCTTGCGCTCAGGCATTATGAGCTGAGCCCAGGCGATCTCGCAGCCATTTTAGAAAAGGAGGCCATTTCTATTTGGACAGAAGACGTAAGGGGCAATTTGGCCATAGGATTTCATGGTCAGGCCCTTTTACCGGAAACGGGCGGCGTGCTCACTCACTGTAATGCAGGCGGCCTTGCTACCGGTGGATATGGAACGGCCCTTGGAGTTATCAGGGCAGCCCTTTCTATGGGCAAGGAGATCAATGTCATTGCCGATGAGACCCGTCCTTGGCTCCAGGGTGCCAGGCTTACGGCCTGGGAGCTTATCAAGGACGGGATAGCAGTTACTCTGGTTGTGGATGGAGCTGCAGGTTTTTTGATGCAAAAAGGGCGGATCAAGGCTGTGGTGGTTGGGGCCGATCGCATTGCAGCCAATGGTGATGTTGCCAACAAGATTGGGACTTACACTGTAGCTGAGCTTGCCAGAGCTAATAATATTCCTTTTTATGTAGCTGCCCCTGTTTCTACTATTGACCCTGCCACCCCATCCGGAGATCAGATCCCTTTAGAAGAACGTGTGTCCCGGGAAATTACCACTTTTGCCGGAAAGGAGGTCGCCGCCCTAGGCGTAGGAGTTTACAATCCAGTCTTTGATATTACTCCTCACCATCTTATAACCGCCATAATCACCGAGTTGGGTGTGCTTACGCCGCCATATGGTCCTGGTATTTATGCCTGCTTCTCTTAAGCATCTTGTCCAGTTGGTTGCAAATGTTTTTGATTCCTTTACTGCCGCCCTGTTTATCCGTAGTCATCAGGGGGATGATCTCCACCTGATGGCATGGGAGAGTCTCAGTCCTTATATAGTGCCCGGATGCAATATAGGGGTTGGTCAAGGGCTGATAGGCTGGGTTGCACGGGAGGGGAAGAGGCTGCACGTAACCAATTTTGATAGAGATACCAGGACTCTTGGTATTTACAGCAGAGACGTTAATATAAAGGCATTTCTCGCAGCTCCCCTGCTCCGAGGTGCAGGTGTTTTGATGGTCGACAGCAAGAATCGTTATTCCTTTCCTGAAAAGAAACAGCGTATTTTAGAAAATTGTGCAATAATAGCTTCTGATTTATGGTTTTCCTGGAAAAACCACCGTGAACTCCAGTTCTATCGTCGTTGGAACAAATGGCACCATGGCCTTTCAGGAAAAATAGAGCATCTGTTGACAAGTCTGAAAGAATTGTTAGGACTTAGAAGTGGTCTTGTGGCCTTTCATGAAAGGGATAAAGATGTTTTCATGATAAAGGCCACTATTGGACTACCTCAAGAGATTAGTCTGGAAGGTCAGTGTTTTAATGTGGGAAAAGGCCTTGTCGGTTGGCTTTTGAGATACAGAAAGCACTTGATGCTTAGTCGCTATGGAACGGATAAGCACAAGTCTTATTTTTTATGGCCTGGCGAGCCCTTTGACAGAGGTCCGGTGCTGATAGGGCTCTTTCAGCCAATTGAAGCAGGCACATTGGTGTGGCTACTTACCGGAGATACAGACTTGTCAGGGTGGCCGGGAGGTCTTGCCGAACTCCTGGTTTTTTCTCTTGATCGAGTCATTAATAATTATACTGTAAAAAATCCTTGGAGATGCCGTGGCGCTTAAGAACCTTAAAAATATAATAAAACAGGACATGGCTATGGATTTGGGCACTGCCAATACCCTTATTTATGTTCAGAGAGAGGGGGTGGTCCTAAATGAACCTACTGTAATTGCGTGTTCAGGTGACGGATGGGTAATTGAGGTGGGGCTTGCTGCGAAAAAGTATCTGGGCCGGACCCCTGAGGGTATTACGGCTATGCGTCCTATGAAGGACGGAATCATAGAGGATTTTGATGCAGTAAGTCAGTTAATCAAGGTTTTCTTGAACCGTGCGCAAGAACGAAAGGGGATCTTCTCCCCAAGGGTGGTAATTTGTGTCCCTTCCAATATCACTCAGGTGGAAAAACGGGCTGTACTTGAGGCAGCTCAAGAGGCCGGGGCCAAGAAAATATTTTTATTGGAAGAAACCATGGCTGCTGCCATAGGCGCGGGTCTCCCCGTTCATGGAGAGGAGCCGCAGATGGTACTGGATATAGGTGGTGGCACAACTGAGGTGGCGGTAATAGCTAAGTGGTCGTATTTACATTGCGAGACTTTACGGGTGGCAGGGGATGAATTTGATGATGCCATCGTCCGTTGGTTGACCGAAGAACATGGTGTAGTGGTGGGTCCGACCACTGCAGAGACAATTAAATGGGAGATAGGAGCGGTCTGGGATGATGAAAAGGGCCTGGATCAAGAATACAACGTAGGGGGAAAACATTTTTTGCGAGGGGTACCGGTAACGTCCGCAATTACCCCCCGGGAACTGATGCCTGTTCTGGAGAAGCCGCTGGATGCAATTGCCAAGATGATAGAGGGTGTGCTTGGGGTTTTGTCTCCGGACATCAGAGCCTCGATAGAAGCCAACGGAATAACATTGACAGGAGGTGGGGCTTTACTGAAAGGCATTATTCAATTCTTGAGTTTGAGGACCGGCCTTACGTTTAACCTTACAAGTGATCCGCTGACAACTGTGGTACAGGGTGCCGGGCGGACAATTGAGGCCTTTAAGGATTACGAGAGGGTTTTTATTAATTAGAGGCGATATTTATTCTTTTTTTATTTCTTCGTGAAATATTACTTTATTACCCCCTGCTTTTTTTGCGGTATACATTGAGACATCAGCTTTGTGAACAAAATCGTTAATGTCTTCGCGCAATCCACTGCTTGTTCTCCTGAAGCGGGAGATACCTGAGCTAAGGGAAGTCTTACCTATGTCCTCGTTCAGGTAATTGCGCCGTATACGTTCTGCTATCTGTTTTACCTGCTTTGTGCCGGCCTGGGGAATCATTACGGCGAATTCATCGCCTCCATAGCGAAACGGAATATCAACATTACGTCTGATGGAATTACTCAGCACACCAGCCAGGCGTTGGAGCACCTCGTCTCCTGCCTGATGTCCCAAGGTGTCATTCAGTTCCTTGAAATTATCCAGGTCTAATATGATTAGAAAAAGAGGATAGTTTTGGCGGGTGGCCCTTTGGGCTTCCTCTTCGAGCTTTTGGTCGAGAAAGCGTCTGTTGTATAGGTCTGTAAGGACATCTCTTATGGAAAGTCGTTTCAGCAGGGCCCTGTATCCACGTTCCCTGATTATCCTGTTGAGTTTGGCCTCTAATTCGTCCATATTAAAGGGTTTTTGTATGAAATCGCANTTCCTTGAAATTGTCCAGGTCTAATATGATTAGAAAAAGAGAATAGTTTTGGCGAGTGGCCCTTTGGGCTTCCTCTTCGAGCTTTTGGTCGAGAAAGCGTCTGTTGTAAAGGTCTGTAAGGACATCTCTTATGGAAAGTCGTTTCAACAGGGCCCTGTATCCACGTTCCCTGACTATCCTGTTGAGTTTGGCATCTAATTCGTCCAGATTAAAGGGTTTTTGTATAAAATCGCATGCTCCGGCTTTAATAACGTCAGTGTAATGAAAGTCTCGACTATATCCTGTTATTGCCATTACATCTGTTTCAGGCCAGAGTTTTTTGATTTCCCGAATAAGCTCTATTCCATCCATTCTGGGCATCAGGAGGTCAGTGATTACGATGGTGGCAGGGGATTGCTCCAGCAATGACATGGCTTCCAAACCGTCACCTGCTGTACGATATTGGTGCCCCAAACGGGAAACGAATTCTGCCAATAAGTTTAAGATGGTAGGATCGTCGTCAACAAGTAGGAGTTGTTGGGGTTCTTGTGGCAGGTCTTTTATGAAAAATCCGACCTGGCTTTCAGATGATTCTAAAATCTCAAACAACACATCCTCCGGGACTGTATAAGTCTATAAGATTATCTTGAATCAGTTGATTCAGGAATTGCTAATTTAAGGAATTGAAGGTTGTTCTATCGATTTCAATTCCTCAANGTTATTGCCATTACATCTGTTTCAGGCCAGAGTTTTTTGATTTCCCGAATAAGCTCCATTCCATCCATTCTGGGCATCAGGAGGTCAGTGATTACGATGGTGCTGGAGGACTGCTCCAGCAATGACATGGCTTCCAGACCGTCACCTGCTGTACGATATTGGTGCCCCAAATGGGAAACGAATTCTGCCAATAAGTTTAAGATGGTAGGATCGTCGTCGACAAGTAGGAGTTGTTGGGGTTCTTGTGGCGAGTCTTTTAAGAAAAAGCCGACCTGGCTTTCAGATGATTCTAAAATCTCAGGCAACACATCCTCCCGGACTGTATAAGTCTATAAGGTTATCTTGAATCAGTTGATTCAGGAATTGCTAATTTAAGGGATTGAGAAATTGAGAGTTGTTCTATCGATTTCAATTCCTCAATTCCTCAATTCCTCAATTCCTCAATTTAAGTCTGAATATAATAACTTGAAGAGGACAAAACAAGATATTCTTTGATTTGAATGGAGTGTCACAAAAAAATAATAACTTTGTTGATTTTAATTCGCCTCCTTGCTAAGATTCTATTGATTCTTAATTTTATATTCTGTCTAAATCAAGGGTATGATTATACTGCAAAACCGTATTTTTCTTCGATCCAAATAATAAATGGACTTAATGATTGGCAATAGCCCACCGATCAGGCGCATCAAGGACCTGATCAATCAGGTGGTGGACACCGACTTAAACGTACTTATTTGTGGGGAGAGNAAGTCTGAATATAATAACTTGAAGAGGACAAAACAAGATATTCTTTGATTTGAATGGAGTGTCACAAAAAAATAATAACTTTGTTGATTTTAATTCGCCTCCTTGCTAAGATTCTATTGATTCTTAATTTTATATTCTGTCTCGATCAAGGGTATTTTTTTTCGATCCAAATAATAAATGGACTTAATGATTGGCAATAGCCCACCNAAGTCTGAATATAATAACTTGAAGAGGACAAAACAAGATATTCTTTGATTTGAATGGAGTGTCACAAAAAAATAATAACTTTGTTGATTTTAATTCGCCTCCTTGCTAAGATTCTATTGATTCTTAATTTTATATTCTGTCTAAATCAAGGGTATGATTATACTGCAAAACCGTATTTTTCTTCGATCCAAATAATAAATGGACTTAATGATTGGCAATAGCCCACCGATCAGGCGCATCAAGGACCTGATCAATCAGGTGGTGGACACCGACTTAAACGTACTTATTTGTGGGGAGAGCGGCGTAGGTAAAGAACTGGTTGCCCGCACTCTGCATGAGCGTTCTTACCGTCGGGATCATCCTCTGCTCAAGGTTAACTGTGCTGCGCTACCAAGAGAGCTTCTGGAGAGCGAACTATTTGGTTATGAGCGTGGTGCATTTACAGGGGCAGTACAGGCAAAGCCGGGAAAATTCGAGTTAGCCAACAAAGGCACCATACTGCTGGACGAAATCGGCGATATGCCTATTGCCCTGCAGGCCAAACTTTTACAGGTATTACAGGATTCCGAATTCGCTCGTGTAGGCGGGGTGAGGAATATTCGTGTCAATACCTGGATGATGTCGGCTACTAATCACAATCTTGATGAGGAGGTAAGAAAAGGGAGGTTTAGAGAAGATTTCTATTACCGGATCAATATCATAAAGATAGTGGTGCCACCCCTTCGGGACAGAAAGGAAGATATTCCACTCCTCATCGAACACTTTATCCGAAAGTACAGAGGCATATCGAAGGGTGAAATAATTGATATCTCCGGTAGGCTTGAAAAGGTATTTGCTGAATATCATTGGCCGGGAAATGTAAGGGAGCTTGAGAACTATGTGAGAAGGTTGATAGTCCTTGAGGATCCTGATTTGCTTGAAGAAGAGATCCTTAAGTCTATGGGCCAACAGACGTCGGAAGATCGACCTGTTGCTGAAGTATGGACGCCGGATGAATCCTTGATAAATTCCATACTCGATAACTGCAGACAAGAAATGCAAATACAGTTCCCACCCTTAAAGGAAATCCGAAAAAAGAGTTTGGCCCGCATTGAAAAAATAGTAATAGAAGAGGCCCTCAGGCGGACTAATAGTAATCGCAAACAGGCTGCTCAGTTGCTCCAAATAAGCTACAAGGCGCTTCTTTATAAGATAAAGGATTTTGGGGTAGAAATGTCGGCCAGAGGTTCAGTTGACGATAGCCTGGAGCTAAAGCTGCCAAAGGAACTGGAGTAAATCGTGTGAATTTTTTTATAGTTGTAATGAAATAGAAAAGCTTTTCCATAAATGGAAAAGCTTTTCTTATTTTGTTAGAGAGGCCAAGATATCAGGCTGTATACCCAGCATTAGATTAGTAAAAAAGGATTTTGTTTTGGTATCTTATTTGCAGATATAAATTAACTTAATAAATTATTTCCCCTAACATGACAGTTTTTTCCACAAGGAGGCTCTGTGCAGCAAGGAGTCCAGAGAGAACGGCGTCGATTTTTTCGAATACCGTTAAATGTANTTATTTGCAGATATAAATTAACTTAATAAATTATTTCCCCTAACATGACAGTTTTTCCACAAGGAGGCTCTGTGCAGCAAGGAGTCCGGAGAGAGCGGCGTCGATTTTTTCGAATACCGTTAAATGTGCCTCTATGCTTGAAAACAGAAGCCCTTGGGTCTGTAATGGATGTAACTTCAACTGATCTGAGTCCGTATGGCATACAGATTGAGTCTGATAGCCCTGTCAGTCCTCATGAGACTGTGACTCTCCGGCCCGGCANCTGAGTCCGTATGGCATACAGATTGAGTCTGATAGCCCTGTCAGTCCTCATGAGACCGTGACTCTCCGGCCCGGTGAAGAAGGTCTCAAGACCGATTATGTTGCGAAAGGGCAAATTAGGTGGGTTAAACAAGAAAAAGGCAAGTTCAGGAGTGGAATAGCCTTTGAAAACATAATTGATTGGCCTTTTTCTATTTCTGACCTAGTTAAAGGCCTTGAGACTGAGCTCAGCCAGTCATTTTATTTTCAACACCTTTTAGACAGCCTGGATGATGGCGTTCTGATCTTTGATTCCAAGCTCGATATTGTTGACTCCAATATTAATCAGCCATTTTGCCTGCCAAGAGATCCTGAAAAACTCAAGGGAAGACATTTTGCAGAGGTCTGCCCGCTATTTAAGAGTTCTGAAGGAGAAGGTTCTTTTAGAGAACTATTAGAAAAAGCCCTGGCTGATAGAGAAGAGGTTAGGGTAAGCGCTTTTCCTTGCGACTTGCCGTGGCTAAATGATCCGGATTGTCATAGATATTATAATATTTGGCTTTTGCCTTTAATCGGCCCTGAGGATACAAGGGGTCTGGTTTTGCGCAGTCGCGATGTTACTGCACTGCGCCAGCTCAAGGATAGGGAAAAAGTCAGGGAAGTGACCTATTGGCAACAATACAGGCATTTTATTTTTGGTCAACTGTTCGATGATCTCCTTGAGGATATTGCAAATCCTTTATCTGCAATAACGGGGCGTCTCGACCTTATGGCTCAAAAAATGTCCAGCATTGAAACTCCCTTGGATAAAGCGCAGCTCAAGGTTTGGATCTCTGATATCGAGTTAATTCAGACCATAACAGGTCAAATAACAGAGTTTGTTCGGGCTGTTGCTCGCAGAAGGAAAAAGGAGACAATAGGAGTTGCTGTGCCGTTTTCTTTGAACAGCCTGATAGAGGATGAGCTAAGAACTCTGAATTTCTATTCCTTTTTCAAAAAAATAAACAAGCACGTATCATTATCTCCCGATCTTCCGCCACTTCAGGGATATTATTCAGAGTGGGCCAATGCGTTTTTAGCTCTATGTCAAGTATTGATGAGGCAGATGTCAACCCTTGATAATATGGAAATGTCGATTCAGACTTTCCTGGAGGATGAAGACTTGGTCCTCCACATCAGCCACAACGGTAAGGCCATGAATTTGCCTTTAGATAGAGATCCTGCCCTTAATATTTTGCGGCTCCTGAAAAAGAAATATGGAGTTAATGTATACGTTTCAGGTAATTCGGGTTATCAGACAGTGACCCTTAAGATGGCAACATCAAAGATGCAAAAACCGCTAGGAGATTTCATTTCCTGAAGAATCCGCACAATCTGCCTTTTTTGCCTCATTTCGTTAAATTTCTGNGTAAGGCCATGAATTTGCCTTTAGATAGAGATCCTGCCCTTAATATTTTGCGGCTCTTGAAAAAGAAATATGGAGTTAATGTCTACGTTTCAGGTGATTCGGGTTTTCAGACAGTGACCCTTAAGATGGCGACATCAAAGGTGCAAGAACCACAAGGAGATTTCGTTTCCTGAAGTCATCCGCACAATCTGCCTTTTTTGCCTCATTTCGTTAAATTTCTACGAACAGAGGACTTGAGATCATCTAAGTTGAAGGACTTGACTATATAGTCATCCGAGGCCCACGATGCCAAATCCTGTTTATACTCAGGATAGGCAGAACTCAAGATAACAGGCACCCTGGGTTTTTTTTGTTTCATTTGACGCAGCACTTCTATGCCGTCCATACCAGGCATATTTATGTCCAGGATGACAAGGTCCGGTTCCTGAGCGTCAAAGGCCTTAAGGGCCTCTTCTCCGCTCATCGCCGAGTGGACTTCATAGCCTTCTTCTTCCAACTCTTCCTTGTAAAGGAGATGAATACTCTCTTCGTCGTCAACTACGAGTATTTTGTATTTATTCATAGATCACCTTCTTGGCCCTTAATATTAATATACAGCAAATGGTTTGATCCATACAGTGGAACTTCATTAATCTAAATTAATTTCTCTGAGAAACTGTGCGGATTCTTCAGGCGGGGTAGGGTTGATATAAAATCCGGTACCCCATTCAAATCCTGCTACCATTGTCAGTTTAGGCATTATCTCTATATGCCAGTGATAGTGTTCCAGGAAAGGACTACGTGGCGGGGCCGTGTGCAACATATAATTGTAAGGGACCCCGGGAAGGGCTTTGTCGAGGCGCCGCATTGTCTCCAGAAAAAGGTCTGTCAATGAGTGGAATTGATTGTCGTCCATGGTAATATAAGAAGATTGGTGTCTTCTGGGCATCAGCCACATCTCAAAAGGCGAACGAGGCGCAAAGGGGCAGACCGTGATAAAATCATTATTTTCACATACTATTCTTATGCCTTGGGATTTTTCCTGACGAATGATGTCACAAAAGATACAGCGTTCCTTAAATTCATAATAGTGCAAAGAGCTTTGGATCTCTTCCTGTATCCGGTGAGGTACGATAGGAAGAGCAATAAGCTGGGAATGTGAATGTTCTAGAGAAGCACCTGCAGCCCGGCCGAAATTCTTAAAAACTATTATGTAGCGAAAGCGGGAATCTTGTGCCAAATCTACCATCCGGTCCCTGTAGGCCCAAAAGGTCTGAATAAGCTGTCCATGAGACATCATGGGGATGGTTTCATCGTGCCTGGGGGTATCTATAATAACTTCATGGGCACCAATGCCATTCATTTTATCGTAAATACCTTCGCCCCGTTTGTCCAGATCTCCTTCTATAACTAGTGCGGGAAATTTGTTCGGAACTACCCTGAGGGTCCAGCCGGGTCCATTGGGTGAATGGTCCGGCCGTCCATAGGCCAGGACTTCCGGCGGAGTGGTGTGTTCATTTCCAGGGCATAAAGGACAGAACCCGCCCTTGGTCTTGTCTTTTTCAATGACAAAGTCGTAAGGGCGCTTCCCTCTTTCCTTGGCAATAATAACCCATCGGCCTATGATTGTATCCCTGCGTAGTTCGGGCATTTGGTAATCCCTCAAACGTAATTATTTACTCCCTGCCCTTTGCAAAGGAGTATGAACGGTTGCCCTCAAACCAGCCAGAGCCTACGTTCAAAGTCTTCATCAGGTGCGTGGAGCACTATATAGCCCTCCCGAGGCCATCTATCTCTCACTAATTTATTTTTTATTGTTTCAACATAAAAGGTTAATTCATCTTTGGGGTTGGAGTCCAAAAGTGCAAAAGGTATTGCCACCTCTGCCAACTCATTTACAGCGCACTTTACACCTGTTTCACGGGAAACAAGGGCCTTTCCATTTTTGAAAATCCTGAATTTTTCATTAAGAGGGTCTATAAACCGGCTGGTGATCAATTCGATAGTTATTATAGCCTTAGATGAGATGTTTATCCTGAGGCCGAGATCCGGCTCCCAGGCATCAAAGCTCCCCTCTTTGGGATCTATCCTCAGATAAAGCGATTCAAGATCAAAGCCATAGGCAATCTCAGCCAGCGAACTCGCCCCGGAATGCATGGCCCCCCCCTGGCTTCCCAAGGTTAGTGATCCTGCACCTCTCCACTCCCAATAACAGCTCAGACGTCCATCAATTTGTGGGTGTATAAAACACGTTGGTTCGGTAGTAGGTGTTGCTGGTCTTGGAATTCTGATCGGACTTAGCAGTTCATCAGGAACTGTCATATTAAGGCTATTATAGACCTTTTTGAGATGAGTCCGGAAGAGGTGGTCAAATCCATAGGCATAATCAGTCTCAAATTGGTCTCCATACCACCAGAACCAGTCACTGCCTTCAGCAGCATAAATAGATTCCATGGCCACATTCACGGCCTCTTCAGTTATGTCTTCCTGTTTTTTAGCATTGTCGACGGCCTTTCTTGCACGACCAAGGGTTTCCCATGCCCGGTTTTCGTCCTTCCCACCGATCCAGATGCCGAAATCATGGTTTATCCAAGAGCCTGTATATAGCCCCGGCAAGGTGCATGTCGGCGGATGGTCTTCCAGATACTGACCAATGGTCACAAGTTCAAGCATTGGTTCTTTGATAATTGCATCATATAGGCCTGTCAAAAAGGATTCACCGCCGTCCCGGTAATACTCCCAGGGATTTTCTCCATCCAGAATTATAGCAACAAAAGGGGAACGGTCCATTCCGTGAAGGCCATTACAGATTTTCTTTAGCCTGGAGACAAAATCAGTGATTGCAGCCTGAGGATGGTTTTTTTGATAAACAAAACCTATTAGATCTGAAAGCTTATGGTGCCGAAAGACCATGTCTGTGCGGCAGCCATTTATTTCTACTCTGTAAGGCTGAAAAAGACTCTGATGTTCGATTTTCTCAAGTGAATTGTATAGGATGGCTTCGTCTGTTGCCGTCCAGGAAAACCCGGCCTCTTCAATAAAAGGAATGAGCTCAGGGGCAACGGAGCCCTCTGATGGCCAGAGTCCTACAGGGGTCTTTCCTAAAACATCCTTACAATAGCGCCTGCCTTTATCCAGTTGTGTTCCGGCGTCTTCCGGGTAAGTAAATCGCAAAGGGAGTCTGGCCTCCGGCCTTGGCCTTTTTCCGAAATCCGTATCAATAAGCAGTGGGAGAATAGGATGATAGAATGGGCTGGTACTGATTTCTATTTGTCCTTCGATCCATTTTGAACTATAGCGGGGAATGAGTCCTTTCATGAGTTCAAGATGGAAGTCCAGGAGATCCATCTTTTCTTCTTCGCTGAACAACTGTCCTTTTCGAAAAAGAGAGCTTATTAAAGGGTGATTTCTTGAGGAAAAGCCGATCCATGCGAGATTAAACCAGACCTGAAGGTCTAAATAGTCCTGAGTTGAGAATTTCTTTCTCACTTGGGAGGTATAAGATGGACCAAAGTCCCTTCCTCGCAACTCCAGCAGTTGCAGGTATCTCTTATGGGGTTCTATCATAGTGGGCCATTGGCAGCTAAAAAAATGTGTCAGGATAAACTCCTGGTCTGAAGAGGAAAGCTCAATGGCAGGGCGACGGCTCAATTCCAGGAAGTCGTCGGTTTTGCCCTGTATATAAGACTGGATTTGGAGAAGAAGGGATGGAACAAGGTTAAAAGTTACCTTTGCCTCAGGCCGGGAGTCCAGACACGCTATCATGTCAGAGTAAGCCTTGACGGCATGGAGCCTGACCCAGGGCATCGCAAAGCGATCCCTTGTCGGGTCAAGGTACAGAGGTTGATGCATATGCCAAAGGAAGGCAATATTTAACTGCAGCATTTATAAGCCTTTGGCCTTTTCCTCCCTCTCCTGTTTGGACTTGCACTCAATGCAACGGGTTGTGACAGGTCTGGCCGTCAGCCGTTTAGCCCCTATTTCTTCACCACAATCTTCACAGATGCCATAAGTCCCTTCTTCGATCCTTTCTAAGGCCTTATTGATCTTTTTTATGAGCTTTCTCTCCCTATCTCTGATACGCAGCTCAAAACTACGATCAGATTCTACGGACGCCCGATCTGTTGGGTCAGGAAAGTGGTCGTTCATGTCAGTCATCTCTTCCAGGGTCTTGTCCGCTTCCCCTAAAAGATCATCGAGTTTTTTCTGGAGTAGGCTGCGAAAATATTCCAGTTGGGCCTGTTCCATGCTACTATTCTCCTAAGAACTTTCTTTTCCAGGTTCCGCTTTTTCCACCGGACTTATAATCCAATTGCACTTTTTCAATAGTTATATTTTTCTCTGCTGACTTGCACATATCGTAAATGGTCAGAGCAGCAACCGAAACTGCGGTTAGGGCCTCCATTTCTACGCCGGTTGCGCCTTTTGCCTTTGCTCGTGCCAAAATTTCTATGGCATTTTTTTCAGGGTTTGGAATGAAGTCAATCTCTACTTGTTGCAAAGTTAAAGGATGACAAAGAGGAATCAAGGTTTCCACTTTTTTGGCAGCCATGATCCCAGCTATCCTGGCTACAGCCAGAACATCACCTTTTGAGGTTTTGCTGTCAATAAGAAGATTAAAGGCATCAGGTCCTATTATTACCCGTCCTGAAGCAACCGCTTCTCTTTGGGTCATAGGTTTTGGGCTTACGTCCACCATGTGGGCCCGGCCCTTATTGTTCAGATGAGAAAAGGAATCCTTGCTCAAGACATCCTCTCCTGACCGGAGTGCCCATGTGCTTCGGATCGTTTAAACAGTTTACGAAAGAAGCCCCCTTCTTTTTTTTCTTTTTCGATATCAGCGAATTCCTGAAGCAGGGCACATTGGCGTTCTGTTAACTTGGTAGGTGTTACAACAGCAACTTCAACTATCTGATCTCCGGCTCCAAATCCTCTAATATCAGGAATGCCAAGTCCTTTCAGCCTGAAGTGTTCTCCTGTCTGGGTCCCTGCTGGAATTTTTAAGTTGCGGGGTCCATCCAGTGTGGATACTTCAATTTCGTCTCCCATGGCCGCCTGGACAATAGAAATAGGAAGGCGAAAATATATGTCATTGCCATGACGTTCGAAAAGGTGGTGGGGTTTTACGTGGATTACTATGTAGAGGTCCCCCCTGGGCCCATCCCTGAGACCGGCCTCACCCTCCCTCCTGAGGCGCAATCTTGAGCCTGTATCTACACCTGCAGGAATACGTACCCTTACCTTATGTCGTTCTCGGATTCTGCCTTTACCTTGGCAGGTTTTGCAGGGGTTTGTGATAATCGTTCCGGTTCCGGAACAGTGTGGACAAGTAGAGGAGATCCTGAAGAAGCCTTCCGACCTTATTATTTGGCCTCTTCCCTGGCAAGTAGGACAGGTAGCAGGATGGCTCCCAGAGGCCATACCTGTTCCTTTGCAGATGGAACAGGACTCAAGACGAACTATCTCGATTTCAGTCTCCGTACCCCTGGCAGCATCTTCAAAGGAAACCTCAAGGCTGTATCTCAGATCCGTACCTGCCTCCGGCCCCATGGATGCGCCATGTCGTCGGTGAGTAGCAGAGAAACCAAACAGATCTTCAAACAGGTCGCCAAAGTTACTAAATATGTCTTGTGGTCCGGAAAAACCTCTGAAGCCTGTCCCGGCTATTCCTTCGTGACCGTAAAGATCATAGGTCTGCCTTTTATGAGGATCTCTGAGCACTTCATAGGCCTCTGCCGCCTCCTTGAAGTGTTCCTCTGCGTCTTTATCACCCTGATTTTTATCAGGATGATATTTTAAAGCCAGCTTCCGGTAGGCTTTTTTTAGTTCTTCAGATGAGCAGTCTCGGGAGACCCCCAAAATCTCATAGTAGTCTTTTTTCATTGATAATGCCTAAAAGCGGTCTTTTTTCAACCTTCTGCCTGATTGGTATCTGTCTGTAATGCTTGGAAAATTCGTTGCTCTTCTGCCTCTCGAGCCAATTCTTCCAGATTTTCAAATTTTACTTTGTCTCTGGCAATTTCTCTCAATGCCCGGACTATTTCTCTGTTTTTGCATTTGACCAAGGGCTGAGCGCCTTTGCGCAATTGCTTTACCCTCTCGATCGCAAGGTGTACTAATGCAAAACGGTTAGGCAAATTTTCCAGGCAGTCTTCTATTGTTATTCTCGCCATTGCATATTCTCCAGTTAAAAAATAGGGCATCCTTCATTCATCAGTTTACACTTCCTTTAAAAAAACATGCATTATCGAATTGAATGCCGATGTCGAAACTGGAAATTAGAAATTAGGTAACGCATCCACATCTTTGTATTTTGTCCAATTTCCAATTTCCAATTTCAAGTTTCACTACCAAAATACACGATCAACAAAGTGTAAACTACTTTTAACTTGTCGTGAAGTATGCCGAATACTGCACAATTTATTTTGTGACAGACCCTTAGAACAAGATTTAGTATTTTGCAAGTGCCTTTTAGAATATATTATTATAATATCAGTTTTAGTTGTCGCAATCCTTATTCAACATAGCTATCATAACAGGACTAATATGAGGGACCTTCTTGTAGGCATTTTTTCATTTCTCATCATTTTAGCACCAACTGCTAATGGGCAGGATTTGGTAAAAATCTCTCAAAATAACATGCCGCAGGCAAAAATTCAGGTAACTCATGAGGCGGTTTCTCCTTCATGGCAACTGGTCTGGGATGAAGCCAGGGAAATGGTGAAAAAAAACGAACTGGATGGTGCTGTAGCCCTTTACAGAGAATTGTTAAAAGATCGCCAAGGTCTCACAGAAGCCAGATGGGAGCTGGCTTTAGTTTTAATGCGGTTAAATAAAGAAAGTCAAGTTATACTTGAACTTGAGCATGTTGTGGAGGCCAGACCCCATAATATTCAAGCATTGTTCATTCTTGCAGAACTTCTAAGCTGTTCAGGTCAGTGTGATAAAGCTGCAGTCATCTATAAGAATTTGGTGACAGAACTCAGTCTCCAGGGGGGAAATGTCCACGTTGCCAGGAATGAATTGCTGAATATCCCTGAAGAGTTGACCTTGGTAAAGGTCTTAGAGGGTCTTGCCCGTTGCCTGGAATCCCAAAAAAGGTTTAATGAGTCTATAACATATCTCCAAAAGGCTTTAGCCATTGAACCTGACCGAAAAGACCTTGAGTTTAATCTGGCTTGTGGGCTTCTGCGTCTGAAAAGAGCAAAGAGTTCATTATCTCATTTCCAGAAATTGCTACCTCAATATGAAGATGATCCAGACTTTTTAGCTAACTATGCAAAGGCCCTTTTAGCTGTGGGAGATCGAGATAAGGCCATTAAGATATTTGAGAGGTTTGTGGCGCTTTCCAGCGATAATACAGGGGAAGATCACATAGATAATCTTATATGGGGTGTTAATGAGCTTGTATCCTTATATTTGATGGACGGAGATGTCCAGTCAGCAATCAAGGTCCTTGAGGATTTGAAGCATGATCATCCGGAAGCGCTTGATAAGCAGCTTTTGGCGACTTCGGGGCGTCTGTATTTTGCTTCACGTAATTATCTCAAGGCACTTGAGACATTCAGGATTTTTCTGAGAGAAGAACCTAACAATAAAATGGGTCTGCTGTTTATGGCCCGCGCGTATGAGCGCCTTCAGCTTTTTGCACCAGCCATTGCCATTTATGAGGAACTCTTACTTGTTGAGCCCAATCCAGGCATTACTATGCATTTGGTCGAGTTGCTTTTAGAGGCTGAGAATTTTGATCAGGCAAGCCTTTTAGTTACTGAGGATATGCATAGTGCGCTGGAAAATGACATCAAGGGAAGAGAGCTTCTGTTAAAGGTCTATCTGGGGAACGAGGACGGAGAAGGTGTTGAAAGGCTTTTAGACAGTGAAAGCGATTTCTTTAAGGATGATGACATATTGACCTCATATGTTTCTCTTGCCACATCGATTGGTTATATGAGTGCCCGGATGAGATTTCGTTTATATAACGACGCTTTGTTTGCTTTGGCCGGCCAGGTTGAGAAAAGGAGAGATCTCNATTTCTTTAAGGATGATGACATATTGACCTCATATGTTTCTCTTGCCACATCGATTAGTTATATGAGTGCCCGGATGAGATTTCGTTTATATGACGACGCTTTGTTTGCTTTGGCCGGCCAGGTTGAGAAAAGGAGAGATCTCCTGCAGGCCGGCGTGAAGTTGCTTTTGGGTCTTGGTCAGCATGATGTGGCTGACAGGGTGTTAAGACACTGTTGGTCTGAGGGCCGGTCCCTGTGGTCTATTGATATGCTGATCGATAGTTATCTTGATATGAATATGTGGAAGAAGGCTGTTGTTTTGCTTGAAGGGGCACTATCTATTTATCCTTCTTCGGCAAGGCTTAAGCTGAAGCAGGCCTATCTGCTTCTTGACATGGGTGAGACCGAAGTAGCCGAGGAAGTGCTTTCTTCAATTTGTGCAGGCGATAATTGGAAGTGGGGGGAAGAAAAAAAACTGCTGTGTGAAGGCTATGCCCTTGGCTTGGCAGGAAGATATGAAGAGGCACTCGATCTTTATGGGAAAATAATTCAACAGGCACCAAATCATCTGGAAGCACACAGAGGCAGATGGATCAATTTTTCAGCCTATGGATTAGGACAGGAGGCTGATACAGAGGCCCTGGGTTTAAAAATAATTACAGGGAAATACCCCTTTTTATATGGTAGCGAAGAGGAAAATGGAAATAAAGAAAGACCGGTTCCAATGCTCGCAAAAAATGGGAGGCTGATGCCGGCTCCTGGGGCCTACTTGAGTGGACTAGTGCGAAGTGAGGAATTGTTATCACCTAAAGAGATCCTTGTTTCGCCATTTTGTGAAACGGAAGGAGAGGCATGCCCTTTACTGCTTGCTTTATCCTACGAATATTTTGAAAATTTTTCAGAAGCGGTTGTGATGTGGCTCTCTTTTTTAAAAAGACACGAGACGTATTGGTCTGGCTATGAACGTCTTGCTCGGATATACGAGGGCAGAGGTAAAGTAGAGAATGCAAAAAAAATACGGTACAGGACTTGCGGTAAAATAAAAAATCTACGGTTGTTTCTTTTTTATGGTCAAGATTACGGTGAGTCAAAGACCGCCTTGGAAAAGGTTGGGCCTTCGGGCTTGCGTATGTGGCGAAAGCTTGATGATATGGCCCTTGAATCCTGGGAAGGAGTGTTCTGTTCCGATTAGATAATTTCCTCATTATTCCTTGATTTTTTCAAACATTATAGATAAAAAGGTAAAGCTAATATCTGGAGAGATGTGCGCATGAATATTTTAGTGACGGGCGGAGCCGGTTTTATCGGGTCTCATCTATGTGATTACCTTATTTCTAAAGGAGAGTATGTCTCAGTCATAGACGATCTTTCCACCGGTTTCTTTGAAAATATAGTCCACCTGCAGGGTGATTCGAGGTTTCAATATATAAACGACACTATCCTGAATAAAGATAGGATGGATAGTCTTATTCAGCAATGTGATGTAGTAGTCCATCTTGCTGCTGCTGTAGGTGTTAAATATGTCATAGAAAATCCGCTTTCCTCTATCGAAACCAACATCTGCGGGACTGAAATTGCGCTTAAGCTGGCCAACAGGTACAAGAAAAAAATACTCATAGCATCAACGTCGGAAGTCTACGGGAAACATATGCACGCCCCTCTTAAAGAGGATGATAATTTAATTTATGGTCCTCCCAGTACCATGCGCTGGAGTTATGCAGCTTCGAAGCTTATAGATGAGTTTACCGCACTTGCATATCATCGTACCAAAAAGCTTAACGTGGCCATATTCCGTTGTTTCAATACAATAGGTCCCAGGCAGACAGGTCTCTATGGGATGGTAGTACCCAGATTTATTCAGCAGGCGCTGAGGGATGAGCCTATAACAGTTTTTGGTGATGGTCGGCAGACCCGTACGTTCACTTATTTTGGGGATGTAGTAGAGGCCATATACCGGCTTATGAAGTGCGAAGAGGCAATCGGTGAAGTAGTAAATATAGGGGGTACAGAGGAAATCTCTATATCAGAGCTTGCCGAGCGTATCAAGTCTCTTGTTGGGAGCAAGTCTGAAATAATTTATGTACCTTATGAACAGGTCTACGGCAAAGACTTTGAAGACATGATGCGCAGGGTCCCTTCATCTGAAAA
>NKAJ01001628.1_pt3 | contig 29679 bp, 27 predicted proteins | sample 1556001 | NCBI WGS metagenome assembly NKAJ01 (sample SAMN06204642, study PRJNA360343) | marine sediment metagenome | isolation source: Jiulong cold seep at northern South China Sea | place: China: South China Sea, Jiulong cold seep | collected 2013-06 | reverse complement strand
ATCTATATGCAGTTCAAAACCGATTTTCTTATCATAGGGAGCGGGATAGCCGGGCTGAGTCTCGCAATAAAACTCGCCCCGCTGGGACAGGTAACCGTGGTCACGAAAAAGACCGAATCCGACACGGCTACAAACTTGGCTCAGGGCGGCATAGCCTGTGTCTTTGGTCCTGATGATAGCTTTGACCTGCAACAACAAGATACGCAGCGCGCAGGGGACGGTCTGTGTCACGAAGATATAGTCAAAATGATAGTCAGCCAGGGCCCGGACCGTATAAGGGAGTTAGAAGACCTTGGATTGGAATTCAACAGGGAGTCGCACAATCCGGATGTGATGGATCTGGGAAGGGAAGGTGAACACTCTCGCCGCCGCATAGTGCACGTTGGGGATTTTACCGGACGATCCGTGCAGAGTGTCTTGATGGATAGTGTCGACAGATTGCCTTCTGTTGAGGTCTTTGAAGACTATGTTGCAGTTGACCTCATTACTGAAAGCATGATCAAGGCATATTCGCCCGGCAGCATGGAGAAGGAACGTTGTCTGGGGGCTTATCTGCTGGAAGTAGCTACAGGTAAGATCCACACTTTCCTGGCCCCTATAACAGTGTTCGCCACGGGCGGGTGCGGCAAGGTTTACCTCTATACCAGCAATCCTGATGTGGCCACAGGTGATGGTATAGCTATGGCGTACCGTGCCGGAGCCAGGATTGCCAATCTGGAATTCGTGCAGTTCCATCCCACGTGTCTTTATCATCCTAAGGCCAAAAATTTTCTTATATCAGAAGCGCTCAGGGGAGAGGGCGCCAGGCTGCTGGACCCTGAATACAGGCCCTTCATGGAGAAATATGATCCTCAGCAGAAGGAGCTTGCCGGAAGAGATATAGTCGCCAAGGCCATAGATACTGAATTAAAGAATAGTGGAAAGGACTGTGTATATCTGGATATTAGTCACCGTTCTGCTGATTTCATCCTGGAGCGTTTCCCAAATATCTATGAGACCTGTCTGGGCTTTGGGATCGATATTACAAAGGAGCCGATACCGGTTGTGCCGGCGGCCCACTATATGTGTGGAGGGGTGGTTACTGACAGCCACGGGGAGACAGACCTTGAAGGCCTTTTCGCTTTGGGAGAAACTGCATGTACTGGTCTGCATGGTGCCAATCGGCTTGCGTCAAACTCCCTTCTTGAAGCCCTTGCCATGGCTCACCAGGCTTTTCTAAAAATCAGTGAGATATTCCCTGGTTTGAAGGGAAAAACATTTCCCCAAGTGCCTCCATGGGAAACCAAGGGAGCTGTGGATTTAAAAGAGGCGGTCCTTATCTCTCACAATTGGGATGTAATTCGGCGTCTGATGTGGAACTATGTCGGCATTGTCCGCAGCACAAAAAGACTTAAACTGGCCAGACAGCGCCTTTTACCAATTCTTGAAGAGATCCGGCAGCACTACTGGGAATATATCCTCACCCGGGATTTTATAGAACTGAGGAACCTCGCACAGGTTGCGGAACTCATCATTATTGCAGCCAGTCAGCGAAAGGAGAGCAGGGGGGGGCACTTCACCATAGACTATCCCTACAAAGACGACTGGAACTGGCGTAGAGATACAATTATTCAAAGGTTTCGGAAGGAAACGTGAATATAGGCAAACCACAGCTTTTAGGTCACAGAGTCTGGGGGTTTGCTATCCTTATTTCGATTCTTATCTTTTGGTTTTGCTGGACCTGGAGGCATGAGCTATTGTCTCTCTGGTATGGTCTATTACAAGCATTTGAACATAGAGAGTCTGTACGAGCATATATTCTCTCTCTGGGTCATCTGGCGCCTTTTGCCTTTATCTCACTACAGGCCCTTCAGGTCGTGATATCTCCTGTTCCCGGTGAGGCAACTGGTTTTATCGGGGGTTTTCTATTTGGGAAGTGGGCAGGTTTTTTTTACTCAACACTCGGTCTTACCCTGGGGTCTGCAATTGCTTTTTTTATATCTCGTCAGTTTAGGCGCTTGGTAAGATTGTGGCTTCTCCGTTCTCGTTTATACGACAGGTTTGAGCATCTTGTCGAGCACCAGGGGCTTTTCATCTTCTATATATTGTTCTTGTTTCCTGGATTCCCAAAGGATTTTCTTTGTTATCTTCTGGGACTGAGCCGTATGCCGTGGTTGGCCTTTCTGGTTATAGTCATATTGGGCCGTATGCCCGGAACACTGGTTCTGACACTACAAGGGGCCAATACATATGATAAAAACATAGAGGGCTTCATAAGTATTTTGTTTTTGACCCTCCTGGTATTGATACCCAGCTTGTACTACCGGGAGCGAATCTATCAGTGGATGGAGACACATAGCCTTAAGGAGTGACGTAAATGCGCCAAGCTTTCCTTGATTGTTTCTCCGGGATCAGCGGAGATATGTTTTTAGGGGCCCTGATTGATGCAGGGTGGCCTGAGGAAGAATTAATGTGCCTTCCGGAGAAGCTGGGCCTTGAGAATACAGCAGTTGAGGTTCAGGGAGTTAAAAGGAAAGGTATAAAGGGCATTCAAGTCAAGGTCTCCGGGCCCGGGCCCCATCCATTCAGGAACCTGCGGGATGTGGAGGCAATTCTTGAAAGATCTGATCTGCAACCCGGGATAATTCGGCTTTCCCTGAAGGTATTTAATCTCCTTGCTCAGGTTGAGGCCAAGGTGCATGGCTGCTTATTAGAAGAGGTCCACTTCCATGAAATTGGGGCTGTAGATACATTGGTGGATATTGTGGGGACCATCAGCGGCTTAAACCATTTTTCTGTTGGAAAGATCTACTGCTCACCCATTCCTGTGGTCAGGGGATGGATAGATTGCGAACACGGCAGACTACCTTTGCCTGCCCCTGCCACTGCTGAGTTGTTAAAAAATGTACCGATTTATGGGGTGGATGGAGAGTGGGAGCTTGTTACACCAACCGGTGGTGCCCTAATAAAGGGGCTGGCGGATCATTTCAGGACCTTCCCCGAAATGAAAGTGGAAAAAATCGGATATGGGGCGGGTTCAAGGGATATACCTCAATGGGCCAATCTCCTTCGTATCTGGCTGGGTGAAGACCGGTCATCGGAAAAGGAATCAGTTGTAGTGGAGCTAAGGAGTTATATTGATGATATGAACCCTGAGTGGTTTGAGTATCTGATGGAGCGCTTGTTTGGTGCAGGTGCCCTGGACGTGGTCATGTGTCCGATACATATGAAAAAGAATCGTCCAGGTGTTGAGATTACAGTCTTGACCACACCTGGTCATGAACATAGCCTCAGCAAGATGCTTTTTGAGGAATCCACTACTTCAGGGATACGCCTGAACAGGTGTCTGAGGTATATTTTGCCTAGAAGGAATGGTATGGTTCCAACCAACTGGGGTAATGTGCGAGCCAAATTGATCACAAGGCCGGATGGTCGGTCCACAATTTCTCCTGAGTACGAGGCATGCAAAGAGGTGGCACGCCGGTTCAATGTCCCTTTAGGTGCGGTTTATCAGGCTATGAGCCAGGTGTCGGTTGAAAATTTCATAGATGAAGAAGGATCTGTCGTGCCTAAGGATTCAGGCGCTTACCCTTAATTTTGGCTCCTGCAAGTGGCTCCCAAGATTTTGAATTTCAAAGATAGATTAGTCCTATTTCTGGCAAGCGGACTATTTCTGGGGTTGATCCCCTTTGCCCCGGGTACATTCGGAAGTCTCCTGGGCATTCCTCTCCACTGGCTATTCAGTCATCTTCCAATTTCCCTGGGAATATGTTCTCTTGGATTTGTTATCCTGATATCTGTGTGGATCTCAAGCAGGGCAGAGCTTTTACTTGGAAATAAAGATCCGTCTCAAATAGTGATAGATGAAGTGGCCGGCATGGCAGTGGCGCTTGCGGGCGCCCCCTTTGAACCTTCTTTGATTATAGTTGCTTTTATGTTTTTTCGTTTTTTTGACATCTGGAAGCCTTTTCCAATAAGATATATAGATAAATCTTTCCCCGGAGGATGGGGTATTGTGCTTGATGATGTTGTAGCCGGCGTAATGGCAAATTTGGCATGGAGATTGTGGGATTTAGGCACTTAAACTTCTTCTTGGGTCTTATGAAAGATGCCGAAACTTCTAGACTCTCAAGGTAATTAGTCATGCATGGTGAAATTATAGCTATAGGAGATGAACTTGTATCCGGCAAGGTATTAAATACCACTGCCAGCTTTGCAGCCAATAAGCTCTTTTTTGCTGGTTGCCAGGTAACCCGGATCACATCCATTGGTGATGATCCCGATGATATTGAAGAATGTCTGCTGGCAGCAATTAAGAGATCAGAATACGTTATCATCACAGGCGGGCTTGGTCCGACTACTGATGATATAACAAACGAGGTGACAGCCAAGGCCTTAGGGCGTCCCCTGGTCTTGAATGAGATGATTTTAGAGAAGATCAGGAGGGCGAAACAGCGGTTTGTCAATCCTGTTTTTTTGCCGGAAAAGTTGGCCTGGTTACCTGAAGGTGCTGAAGTCCTGAATCCCGAAGGTCGTGCTGCAGGATATCTCCTGGTCCACCAGGATACCCCTCTTTTTTTTCTGCCGGGAGTGCCTGGTGAGTTGGAAGATCACATGGTTCAGCGGGTTATCCCCAGGCTTAACAAGCTTATTGCCAAAAAATTAAATATAAGACAGCAGACCTTCAAGGTCTTTGGCCTGTCAGAGACAGAAATAAATGCCCTTTTGAAAAAGCTGGAATCCAGCCGGGACGGCTTGGGCATTGGTTATTATCCCAACTTCCCCGAAGTTAATGTAACTGTTACTATAAGGGGCCNGCAGGATATCTCCTGGTCCACCAGGATACCCCCCTTTTTTTTCTGCCGGGAGTGCCTGGAGAGTTGGAAGATCACATGGTTCAGCGGGTTATCCCCAGGCTTAGCAAGTTTATTTCCAAAAAAATAAATATAAGACAGCAGACCTTCAAAGTCTTTGGCCTATCAGAGACAGAGATAAACGCCCTTTTTGAAAAGCTGGAATCCAGCCGGGACGGCTTGAGCATTGGTTATTATCCCAACTTTCCCGAAGTCAATGTAACTGCCACTGTAAAGGGCTTGAATCCGGAAAAAGTTACTGAAATTTTTCATATGGCATGTAACACCATAAAACAACTGCTGGACAAACATGTAGTTGCCGTCAATGATGAAACTCTTGAGGAAATAGTAGGTAAACTTCTGCTGGAAAAAGGTGGTGTTCTTTCCCTTGCGGAGTCATGTACAGGTGGTCTGGTAAGCCAACGGGTGACCAGCATTTCCGGCAGTTCCGGGTGGTTTGAAAGGGGAATAATTACCTATAGCAACAAGTCAAAGGAAGATCTCCTTGGGGTCTCTCGCGAGACATTATCCCTCTATGGCGCAGTGAGTTCCCAGACTGCCGTGGAAATGGCAGATGGTGTAAAACGCTTGGCCGATACAGGCTATAGTCTTGCTATTACCGGTATTGCCGGTCCATCCGGAGGTACTACTCAAAAGCCTGTGGGCACAGTCTATATTGCTTTATCAACCCCTGAACGGACAGTAGCCGAGCAATTCCGATTTGCCGGAACAAGACACATGATACAGACATTGGCAGCGGAAACTGCTCTTGATTTGCTGAGACTGTATTTAAGTTATGGTACGTACTTTCCTGGCAATAGACCTGCCGGGCACACAGCGTAAGATACTTGAAGAACATCAGGGCCGGTGGAAGTCCGCCAAGGCGGATGTGAGGTGGATCTATCCGTCCAATATGCACCTGACACTCAAATTTCTGGGTGAAATTCAGGAATCAAGTAAGGAGAGCGTGATAGCTGCCTGCAAAGAGGTCTGTTGCCTTCACAGGGGTTGTTCTTTGTTTTTAAATGGTACAGGCATCTTTCCAAACCTTAGACGGCCCCGGATACTGTGGATCGGAATCGGAGGTGAAACAGATCTTCTGTGCAAACTGCAAAACAGTATTGAAACAGCCCTGGAGGAAAAGGGCTTCCCACGGGAAGACCGTGCCTTTACGCCTCACCTGACTGTAGGACGAGTCCGTTCTCCCCGTAGGCTTTCACGGCTTCTTGAGGTATTTTTAAAGGATAAGATCGTAATTGAGCCTTTTACAGTAGAAAAAGTAATAGTATACAAAAGCCGGCTAACTCCCCGTGGACCTTTATACAGTCCTTTGGCCAGATGCCCTTTAATGAACATCGAACATCCAACATCCAACATCGAATGTTGAATGGGAAAAGATGAAGAAACAGAAATAGCCGTTGAATGTTCGGTATTGGATATTCGTTTTTTATTCGACGTTGGACGTTCGATGTTCGATGTTCGACGTTCATCTTTTAAAACAACTTAACGCTTATGCCTGTGAACCTCTGAACCCCTGAACCTCTGAACGTCTAACTTATCTGATACAGGCTGCCCTGATCTGTTTCAGATCTGTATCTCCCCTTAAGACCTTTTGTATGCCGTCCTGTTTCAGGATCGACATTCCATGCTTCATGGCATGTTCCCGTATCTCTCCCACGGGGCGTTTTTCCTGAATGAGCTTTTTGAGACCGTCATCTGACACCAGTAGTTCGTGGATTGCAAGCCTGCCTCTGAAGCCGGTCCTGTTGCAATGTTGGCAGCCCTTTGGCCGATAAAGTGTTATTTCATTTAGGTCTGATAACTCTAAGGGTTGAGTTGGATGATGCCCGTACTCGTGTAAAATATGTTTTTTCTCGTGGTCATCAGGCTGATAGGCCTCGCGGCACTTGGGACAAAGTCTTTTTACAAGCCTCTGTGCCAAGACCCCCAAGAGGGCGTCAGCAAAGTTGAATGGGTCCATTCCCATTCCTAAAAGCCTTGTAACTGTCTCAGGGGCGGAATTGGTATGGAGGGTTGAAAAGACCAGGTGACCTGTCAGGGATGCTTCTATTGCGGTTGTGGCAGTTTCTTCGTCTCGAGTTTCGCCGATCATTATCACATCCGGATCTGCCCTTAAAAAGGCCCTGAGAATCCGGGCAAAAGTCAGGCCGATACCGGGTTTCACCTGCACCTGGCGCAATCCATCCTGCATGATTTCTACAGGATCTTCCGCTGTCCAGATTTTTTTCTCAGGCCGGTTTATATAGCCAAGTGCAGCATGCAGGGTAGTTGTTTTTCCTGATCCGGTAGGACCAACTGCCAATATCAGCCCGTAAGGCAACTGCAAAAGCTGTTTTATTTGCTCCAGGTTTTGATCAAGGAGCCCTATGCGATCAATCGGCATGGCCTCGGAAGAGCCCAGTAGCCTGAGTACGATATCTTCGTTGCCTTCAGTTGTGGGAAGTGTGGCTACACGTAATTCCAGGATTTTACCAGAGCGAGTCCTGAACTTTATTTTTCCGTCTTGAGGCAGACGTTTCTCGGCAATGTCAAGGTTGGACATGATCTTGATTCTGGAAATCATGGCCCGCTTGTAGTTATACGGAACGGTCTGATAACGCATACAGTCGCCATCGATCCTGAAGCGGACCAGGGCCCCCCGTTTGCCTGCCAGGGATTCAATGTGAATATCAGAGGCCCTGCGATGATAGGCATCCTCTATGGTTTTATTGGCTATCTGTACTACTATGCTATCAGCATCTGATGCTAAGCCATTATCCTCTTCCTCGAGTTCCGTATCCTCATCAACAACTTCCAATTGCTCAAACACGTCATCATCAGATCCTCCTGTGGAATATTTCCCATAGAAATAGTCTATGAATTTGTTGATATCTTCCTTTAGGGAAACTGCAAATTGAAAGCCTTTGGCCTTAAGGACCCTTCTTATATTGTCTATCTTTGCTAAGTCATGGGGGTTGTCCAGTGCAACTATAAGGGTCCCTAATTTTTCGCGAATCGGGGCACAGGAATTGGTCCTGAAAAAATGTTCTTTGATACCGCGCACGCAAGATGGTGTGGTTCCTACTTCCAGTTCGTCAAATTCCACAAAGGGGCATCGATAGTATTCGCTGAGGGAGCGGCCAAGCTCTGTCTTGTCTATGCCAACCTGGTTTAGCAGGATACTTTCTATGGATTTTTTTCCCTGTTTGGCCAGTTCTTTGGTCCTTTTGAGTTGTTCTTCAGAGAGGAACTGATTACGAATCAGATAATAGAACCGGCCATATTTCTGCGCTGTTTGGGAAAGTTCCTCAAGCCTCTGTTTGGCGTTTCTAAAGGCGGGATCAAGGCGGATGATTTGTTCCAGAGCCTCAATGGCCTTGGGCACCGCGCCTGTTCGTTCATGGGTAAGTACCAGTTGATATAGTACATCCAGACGTTCATCCTTGGATAGTTGCGTGTCCTCAATCGCCTCCTGTAAATACTCAAGGGCCTCAAAGGGCGTATCCAGCCGCAGGTATGATTCTCCGATTTTCGCTCGAATTATTCCCGGCCTGTATCCTGCTACAAGTAAGGCTTTAAGCTCCTCTATGGCCTCTGAATGAAAGCCCGCTTCTATCAGACCTATACAACTGTTGAATTGATTGTCCTGATATTCTTTAAGGTCTTCAGGTTTAAGATCTTCAGGGCTGGTGGTGAAATCCGTTTTTCCTGACGGGACTGTTTCTATGCCATTAACCTGAAGTCCTTTCAGACGGGACTCTACTTCAGTATAGAGGGGATGGGACTTATCACCTGTCAGTTTNGGCTTTAAGCTCCTCTATGGCCTCTGAATGAAAGCCCGCTTCTATCAGACCTATACAACTGTTGAATTGATTGTCCTGATATTCTTTAAGGTCTTCAGGTTTAAGATCTTCAGGGCTGGTGGTGGAATCCGTTTTTCCTGACGGGACTGTTTCCATGCCATTAACCTGAAGTCCTTTCAGACGGGATTCTATTTCAGTATAGAGGGGATGAGATTGATCACCTGTCAGTTCNCGCTTCTATCAGACCTATACAACTGTTGAATTGATTGTCCTGATATTCTTTAAGGTCTTCAGGTTTAAGATCTTCAGGGCTGGTGGTGAAATCCGTTTTTCCTGACGGGACTGTTTCTATGCCATTAACCTGAAGTCCTTTCAGACGGGACTCTACTTCAGTATAGAGGGGATGGGACTTATCACCTGTCAGTTTCAGAAGCTCTAAACAAATAAGACGAGCTTCTTTATTAAGACCTTGACTACAGTAAAGATCGACTTCTGCCAACCTGGTTTTAATTAAATTGTCCGAAGTTGAATTGAGATTATTCATTTGTCAGTGTATTTAAGAGACTTTCCAGCGTTGCCACGGATATTTGTTTGTTTTCTATCTTCAGGTTGCCGACCCATGGTCCATTACTTTCTGCGGACGGTTCCCATGAACACTCAGGTGTTACAGAAATGGTCTCTAAAGGGGTGTCCAGCATGAGGACCAGTCCTTTATCCCCACGGCATAAGACTGATACAGTCGGATTGTCTGGGGGCTGAGAGTAGCTGAAAGATGAAATCGATTTTTGCAGTACCGGAAACTCGAGTTTTATAAGCTGTGATTCTTCCTGATTCGACAATTCCCCTTGCATCAATGGCTGAAGCTTTGTCCATGGCCAGGTCTTGAGCTTCTTTAATTTAAAGGTTTCCAGCTTATTAATGCCTTTCTTGGCCCGCCAGGGAGCAGTCCCGGCAAATGCTACATCTTCAGGGACAAATGCCACTTGCTTCTGGTCCCATTGGGCAATTACAAGTTCATGCCACGGGCAGGATATGGTCACTGAGGGTGTTTCTTCTTTTTTATCAATTTCTATGGTGATGTCTTCGGTTTGTTGAGCAGCATAATCACGCACATCAACTGATGGCTCGTAATCGCCGGTTAAGGCCTTTTCCAATATTTTCTTTTGTTTTTCAAGCCTGCTTTTAACATTTTGCTGAAAATGATGTAGCTTTTCCATCCCCGGAGTCCGGGCAAGGAGCTTTTCAACTGGTAAAATATAACCTATACAGTCATCAAGGACTTTGATATGGAATTTGACTGCATCTTCAAGCACTGGTTCAAGATCATTAACATCCTCAACAAGGCGTTCTGAAACCGCCTCCTCGGACACTTCGTGGGCAACCTCAGGCACTGCCATGTCTATGGCTGATTCAAGCTCTTTCTTGGCGGATCTCAAGAGTTCCTCTTTAGCCTTTGGGTCCTGTTCCTCGTTCCAAACAAGGTTTTTTAAACTGTCAAGGCCTTTCTGCAGGGCTTCGGGCCCGGAAGTGGGCACTTTTTCAGGATTGTCCGCCATCCCTTCAAGGATCCTTATTATAAGATTGAACAGTTCGTGGAGATTTTTGTCTGCCTCTATCTTTGGATTTTTCCGGATTGTCTCTATCAGGTTTTTGGCTGATACTACGTGTGGTTGAGTGACCTCCCACTCCAGGGTCAACAACAGCTGATTGAGTTGGCTGAACTGTTGTTCCAGATTGACAGCCTCAGTCTCTTTCTCTTCAGGCTCCAGCTCCGGCCCTGAATCTAATTCCAATATCTTTTCGTCAGTGGTAATATCTATTTGTTGAGCAGGAGCTTCCATCTCTATGGTATCTGAGATCTGGATTTCTTCCGGATGCTTTTCTCCCTGGTCTACAACCTGAAAGGACGTTCCTTGATCTGTTTTGTCTTGCGACAAATCCTTCACTTCATTAGTTAAGGGGTCGATTTCTATCTGTCGTGATGCACTAAATAGTTCGTCAATAGTACTTTCTAGGTTTTCAGTGAAGTTCTTGGGATCAGGGATTTTTTGTGTCTGATCCATGGCTGTTCTCCTTGAGTATTTTTTATTTCAATAACAAGTCTGAGAGTATTTCCTCAGTGATTTGTTAAAAGATGCTTTGTTGCCACATAGTGAACGGTCCTTTTGCTTATTTCTTTCAGGGTTTCAAAGACCCCTGTGCCTTTAGTAGCTGCTGCTTCAAAAATTTTTGTCTTAAGTTCTCTGTTTAGCTCTGTTTCAAGCTCTTCTTTAGTCAGCGTGGGTATGGGTGTCGGCACTAAGTCACATTTGTTAAATTGAAGAATAATCGGGATTTCTTCCAGAGTTAGATTGTGCTCAAGGAGATTGCGGTGCAGATCTTGGAGGCTTCCTATGTTTTTTTCATGACGTACCTTAAGATAGTCAGCAACAAAGACCAGACCATCCACACCCTTAAGAACCAGTCTCCTGGTTGCTTCATAAATTGTCTGACCAGGTACGGTGTAAAGCTGGATTTTTATACTAAAGCCATTTATTTTCCCCAGATTTAAAGGAAGGAGGTCAAAAAAAAGCGTTCTGTCTCCTTTTGTCTCAATGGTCAACATTTTGCCACGGGCTTTATTATTCATGGCATTATATATATAGAGCAAATTCGTAGTCTTCCCGCATCGTCCGGGACCGTAGTAGACTATCTTGCAGCATATTTCCCTTTTGCTGAGATTTATTAGCGCCATATTTTAATTATTTTTGGCCAAATATCTTTTCTATAGTTTTTGCCAATTGTGCTACTCTCAGCCTGATCAAGCCCAGTGAAACATTGTCTCCGAAAATTGTTACCAGGATCAAATCAGTGCCTATTCGTGCAACGTGTATGCTGTCTTTTTTCCCTTTGTGAAACAGGAGTGCAAAGTCGTCTTCTCCTATCAACTTTGCAATCTGTGAACTGGCGCCAAAGTTAGCTGCTGCCAGCGCAGCAAGAGATGTAGTGTCCATGTTGTAGGTTTTGTGCCCGCAAGCAACTACTATATTGCCCGCTTCATCAACCAGGAGCACATTATTAACGCCTGCCTTAATAAGGGTGTTTTCTATCTGTATTCTGGTTTCTTCCAGGACTGAGGCGGTCAGCACTAAATCAGCCAAGGCTTAAACTCCCCTAAAAAAAGGCCATTCTGTATCAAAGACGCATAAACTCTCAAATGAGACTCCCGTATTAAATACTCTAAAGCCTTTATCGACCAAATCATTTCATATGTTAAAGATTTCTGTGGCGGGCATGTTTTTTCTGATCGCAGAAATTGCATCAAGACATTAAACTCAGCGGTCGATAAATAATTTAGTAACCGTTCACGGGTTCAGAGGTTCAGGGTTCAAAGGTTCAGAGTTTAACGAAAATCTGAACCGTTGATTTGTGGGTTCTGAATGGAGAAGGCATGAGAAAAAAACGAGGAGAGCATAGGTCATACCCCCCTAAATTTGAGGATATTGGGGCACGGCACTTGGCCCGAGACCTAACTCGCAAAGTCAACGGAAGAAAGGTAACCCTGAACGGTGAACCCTGAACCTGTGAACGGTTACATTACTTATAGCCAGATTGAAGTGTTGGATTCCAGGGAGAGCCAGGGGGTACTATGAATCAGTTTGATCAGGAAATTTTGCAAAATTTTGTTGTTGAAGTCGAGGGAAACCTCCAGGAGATGGAATTAAACCTGTTGCTATTAGGACAGGAGTCTCACAACTCTTCTTTTCTGGATGAATGTTTTCGTAATATGCAAAGTATAAAAGGTGCAGCGGACCATGTGGGCCTTGAACAAATAGCCACACTTGCCCATAGTATGGAAAATCTGTTTGATAAGGCCCGTAAGGGTAGTCTGGTTTTTACAGAAGATGTTATTAACCTGATTTTTTCAAGGCTGGATCGATTACAGAAGCTGGTGCAAGAAGTAGCAGAGAAGAATGCGGAATCAAGCAGTGTATCAGACAATGTTGAAGATCAGAACGCCATACTCTTTGATTCACGGTCGGAGAAAGTCGATTCTGACGCACGCGAAGCAACTCCCGGCCATGATTCGGGATTACCGGATCGACAGGCCCGGAATGCGATAAAGGCTAGGGATGGAGCAATTACTCCTTTGTTCTCAAAAGAGGTATCCGAACCTCTGGCCAATGTGCCTGACTGGCCCGAGGAGGAATGGTTGTCTGCCAGTCAGGATGCAATAAAAAGGCTAAGGGCCTCTGCAAAATACATGGATTACGGTGAGGTGGCGGCAGCTCTTGACGAGTGGGAAGAGAGACTGGTCGAGGCCCTTTCAACAAGCTACGGCAGCAATAGTTTTGATCCGGGACCATTGAAACAGATCTGGTTGAGACTGGTAGATCTGCTTCCCGAGCTTGTTGGTGATGATAAGATGGTCGAAACTGGAAATTCGAAATTCGAAATTAGGTAACGCATCTACATCTTTGTATTTTTTCCCCGAAAATCTGCGTCCTATTTAACTTAAGAGGTCTCTCACCTTTTTGGCAAGGCTTTCAGCATCAAGGCCCTGAACGCGATACAGGTCATCCGGCTTGCCTGAAGAACCATAATGAGTCACTCCAAGAGTGAGGAGCTGCTGGTGTGCGCCTGCCGCTATAAGTTCCTGCGCCACCATGGTCCCCAGACCTGTGCGGGCCACATGGTCTTCAACCGTTACGAGGGGCCCTTTCTTGGCCGCCTCGAGTATTGATTCTTTGTTTATGGGCTTGAGTGAGGCCATGTTGAGCACCCCTGTTGACAGGCCCTCTGAGTCAAGAATTGACCATGCTTCGAGAACATGGGATGTGGCTGAGCCATAGGTGAGAAAAGTGGCCTTATCCCCCTGTCTCAACCAGTCTGCCTGCCCGGACCGAAACACATAGTCTGCATCGAAAAACGGTTTTCCATCCTCTGTGGTAATAATTGACAACTTGGACCTTCCCATACCAACAAAGACATTGCCCGGATTGGTGGCCACATAACGTATTATCCTGTCAGTTTGATTTGGATCTGCCGGCATGAATATGGAGAAGCCAAAGAGGTTGTTGAAAAGTCCCACATAGTCGATACTTTGATGGGTCGGTCCATCTTCTCCCACGTCCAGTCCTACGTGAGTAGACACAATTTTGAGGTGGGTTTCATTGAGGTCATTTAAACGGTGCTGGTTGTAAGTCTCTGCTGCGGTAAAGACCCCAAAGGTGCTGAAGAAGGTAGCTAATCCCTCTCTGCTCACTGCTCCGGCGCAGGTAGCTGCGTGGTGCTCTTGTATGCCTGTCTCTATGAAGGCAGTGGGGGAAACATGGTGAAACCCCTGCATCTTTACTGATCCTTCCAGGTCACAGCTAAATCCTACGATCTTTGGGGTGGAATCCTGAACATTGTTCCTTTGAGCCAGATCCTTTAATGCTGCGCCGTATGCAGAGCGGCAGTCTGTTTTGGTCTCAATGCCGTAGACAATGGGTTCTCCTGCGTCAATAGATGGGAAGTCTGCCTCTGGTATTTTGCATGGTCCCTTTATTTTGTGTTCAGCCCTGTTTTTTGACCACAGCTCAAGTAGGTCCTTATCTTGTCCCAGTTCTCTCAAAGCCGCCTCGGCATCATCTTTTGGCAGCGGAGACCCATGATACTTTGCCTTGTCTTCCATAAAAGAGATGCCTTTTCCCATGACAGTACGCATGACCATAACCGTGGGGCGGCTGGGCGTAAGGCCGTCATGTACCCATGCCCTTTTCAGGGCCTGGAATATGGTCTGAAAATCATGGCCGTCCGGTACATACAATACATTCCAGCCTGCGGCAGCATATTCATCCCTTACATGGACCGGCATGACATCTTCAGTGGAACCTCCAATCTGGAGGTGATTCCTGTCGACTACACCGATCAGGTTTCCTTGCCCGAATTTTGTTGCAAAACGTCTGGCTTCAGCTACCTGTCCCTTCTGCTGTTCTCCGTCGCCCATGAGGACGATTGTTTTGCCCGGCCGACCGAGGAGATTTTGGGCAAGACATATGCCTGTACCTACTGAAAGTCCCTGGCCTAGATTTCCAGTATTCCACTCAATTCCCGGCATGGTTTGTTCTACGTGGCCGGCACAGGGTGAACCGGCACGACGAAACTCGGTAAGGAAATCTTCCTCTGAGAAATAACCAAATTCAGCGAGTAAGCTGTATACACACGGAGAGATATGCCCGATGCTCACGACTACGCGGTCACGGTCCGGCCAGCGGGGTTCTGCCGGACGATGTTTGATTGTGCTGTAAAGGACAAGCAGGGTGTGCAGGGAGGAAAGAGAGCCACCTGGATGACCGCTTTTTGCAAGGGTAGTGGAAAGGATAATGCGCGCGGCACATCTGTTCCACATGGTCTGTAGCTCAGAGATCTGTTCCTGTGTAAGTTCGTTTTGTTTTTCTATATCTATGTGAAACATAGGCCAATTCAAGGTTCAGGGTTCAAGGTTCAGGGTCTATTTCTTATCCTTTTTGTTCTTGGATTTTACCTCGTTATCGTAGGCTTTTATGACCTCGTCCGTGATATCGACATTAGAGGCATTAAAATATATACCAGGCATGTTTTTTTCCAGAATGAGTGTGTATCCACCTTCCTCACCAATACGGGTCACAACCTTTTCAAGTTCCTTGAGTACCGGCTCCATACTTTTGGATTCTGCCTGGCGCATTTCAAACTGGGCATCGTCGCTTTGATCTTTAAAATCCCGAAGGGCCTTCTTATATTCGCGTTCTTTTTCTGCCTTGGCATCCTCATTCATCAAAGGGCCCTTTTTTTCAAGGTCTTCCTTAAAGGCCTTCAACTCATCTTGTTTAGCCCTGAGTTGTTTCTGAAGGCTTTCAAATTTATTATTGAGCTTCTCCATAGCCTTTTGGCCGGCTACGGATTTTCGTACCACTTTTTGCATATTGATGACAGCTATCTTTACCTGTGCGGCTTCTCCAGCAGTTACACTACAGCACAGGACCGCGGTCCACAGAAAAATCAGCAGCACAGGTATTAAGCTTAGGCGACCTTTCATAAGGCAATCAATACCTCCCGAGCCTTTTCATAACTCCCATGTCCTGTCATATGGCTCTGTACGCTTTGCCATTGAACAAGATTAAGGACTTTTGCAAAAGGCACTTTTGCAAAATAATGACCACGGCGTCGCTATGCAACGCGTGGTCAAAGTTTCCTGGGATAATCAAAACCTTTTAGACTACTTTATGACAACTAAATCATCTCTACGATTTTTTGCCCATGCGTCCTCGTTTTGTCCTGGATCCAGAAGCCGTTCCTCACCAAAGCTCACAGTTCCTATACGATCCGGGTTTACACCCAGATTGACAAGATATGACTGAGCGCCTTTTGCCCTTCTTTCCCCAAGGGCCAGGTTATACTCATTGGTACCGCGATCATCACAGTTACCCTGGATTTCGATCATGACCTCCGGATGATCAAGCAGAAACAGAGCATTCTCTTCCATTACGGGTTTCATGTCGTCACGGATGTTGAAACGGTCAAAGTCAAAGTATACGGGATGCATGGGGGCGCTGGTTCTGCCCTCAGAGATAGCCTCTCCAAAGCCGGCAGCAGTGCCCATAGCTTCGCCTGGGATTTCCATCTCACCCATACCAACTTCAGCAATACCGGGCATTCCTTCAGGCCCTATGGCCGATTCCCCGATCTGCTCAGTGACAAGTACTTCTCCCTCTCCGCCTCTTACCGGTTTTTTGCCACACCCGGCAAGAAGTCCCAGGCTCAATATCGAGATCAGTGCCAGCAAACAAATTTTTACTCCCATATTTCCCCAATACATAGACGCCTCCCGCAAAATGGTTTTTTGTCGCACCATGCAACTACAATTAAATTACACTTGGAATCCACAGATCGTGCTCTACTTTAGCAGAGGAGAAACAAAATTCAACCTGTTTTATTTACCAAATAAAAATCTGAATACTGATAATTTAGGAGTTGCGAATTGAGGAATTGAGGAATTGAGGCCAATTTGGTGCCACTGATATATGATTTAATACCGTTTACGATTCCCTCGGCCACGCGGTCCAGATAGCGGTCACTTTTGAGGCGCTCTTCCTCTTTCCTGTTACTGATAAACGATACTTCAACAAGAACAGAAGGCATCCTTGCACCTATCAGGACAAAGAATGGGGCCTGTTTGACTCCTTTGCTTTTTACATTTNTATATGATTTAATACCGTTTACGATTCCCTCGGCCACGCGGTCCAGATAGCGGTTACTTTTGAGGCGCTCTTCCTCTTTCCTGTTACTGATAAACGATACTTCAACAAGAATAGATGGCATCCTTGCACCTATAAGGACAAAAAATGGGGCCTGTTTGACTCCTTTGCTTTTTACATTGCTATATTTTTTTCTGAGGTTCTTTACAACTTCCCTCTGCACATAACCTGCCAGGCGTGAGGACTCATCGACCTTGGCATTTTTCATTATGTCGTTGAGGATGTTCTTGAGGTCCCCTATGCTTTTAGTAGATGTAGCATTTTCTCTGGCTGCCACCCTCATGGCCTCTTTATCCAGGGCAAAGTTTAAAAAGTAGGTCTCCACTCCACTAGCTCTCCTGTTGGGAGCTGCATTTGCGTGAATAGACACAAAGAGGTCGGCCTTTTTGGCGTTTGCAATGGCAGTTCTTTGCGTAAGTGGCAGAAACCGATCTTTCTTTCTGGTCAGGATAACCTGGCAGCCAAGCTCTTTTTTTAGTCGTGAAGCCACTTTTTTCGAAATCTTGAGCACAACGTCTTTTTCCTTCAGGCCGGTAGGCCCGATAGCCCCCGGATCCTTTCCACCGTGGCCTGCATCTATCACCACTCGTTGTACGCAGAGGCCTAACTGCTGCGCGAGAGAAATGTCATTACCTTTTAATTGGCCCCTGGTCTTTTTATATGTTTTTGAGGACTGGGGAGGACAGGAAGGCCTCTGGAAGTAGTTCTCTCCAAATGCGTCCACCACCACCCTGAAGGGGTCCTCAAGATAAAAGATTTTGGTCTTATGGGTCTTCCTGAGGTCAAGTACCACGCGGACTGTACTGCGGTTGAACTGGGCTACTCTCACTCCTTTGAGCAGCCCGTCCTGTATAGAGATGTTGTTTTTGAGGTTTTTCCCTATACGGGCCGGCTTAAGGTCTAAATAAACACGTTCCGGAAGATGCTTGGCCTTATTGGCAGGAAGATATCCTTTCTTAAAGGATACAGGGCCTGCCGTGTCAATTACTACCCTGGTGTAGTCTGAAGCGGACCAGTGCCTCACCTCCCGCACAGTGGCAGGTTTTGCACCTGGAGCAATCCTCGGACTGGAAAGGCCGGCGGGTCCTTTTTCCGTCTGTGTTGTCAGGGTCGAATATTTTGTCTTCTGCCGCTGCTCAGGCCCTAAAGTTTTCAGCTTGTTTTTAGCAATCCTGGCTTTGTCTCTTCTAGGGTATTCCTTAACTATTTTTTTCCAGGCCTCTCGGGCCTTTCCGGTATTTCCAGTACGCTTGTAAAGGTCGCCAAGGGCGTAGAGGGCGTCATCTGCCAGGCGGCTTTTAGGGAATCTCTCTACCAGGACCTGATATCGCTCAATGGCCTCCCTGATGTCCTTCCCGGCTCCTGAATATCCATATAATTCACTGTAGCAACGGGCCATCATAAAGAGGGCCTTTGGGGCAACCTTGTTGTCATNTATCCATATAATTCACTGTAGCAACGGGCCATCATAAAGAGGGCCTTTGGGGCAACTTTATTGTTATTGGGATAGGTGAGATAGACTTTTCTGAACTTCTTAATTACCCGGACCCATGCTGTCCTGTGAGTGCGGAGCCGGGAATTCCTGGCAAGGCGATCATATTCGGATTTGGCCTGACGATAGGTGTATTCAGCTCTGCTGGGCTTTGCGTGGGCAGAGTCCAGGGCANATTGGGATAAGTGAGGTAGACTTTTCTGAACTTCTTAATTACCCGGACCCATGCTGTCCTGTGAGTGCGGAGCCGGGAATTCCTGGCAAGGCGATCGTATTCGGATTTGGCCTGACGATAGGTGTATTCAGCTCTGCTGGGCTTTGCGTGGGCAGAGTCCAGGGCAATTAGTAAGAATGTCCCTGACAGGAAAACAATGATAAACAGGGATAGAAAAAACCGTAGCCGGACGCAGTTACGCTCAGATAATAACAGGCTCATGGTTTTAGAAATCCGCGCTCTTTTACGTTCATATGCGGTTTCATGTTGTCTTCTTACTTCTTTTCTGCCATAGATTTAAGTTCTGCTAAGTAGTTAATGGCTTCAAGAGGTGTCATATTATTGATATCGGCAGAGAGTACCTTTTCTCTGAGCTCAGCCCCCTGATCAATTACAAGTGGTAGGGGCATCTGGGCCGGATGCTGCTGCTTAGGTCTCCTTTTCCATACAGGACCGGCAGAAATTTCCTTTTTGTCCTTAGAGGTCTTCTTTTCAATACTTTTCAGAATCTCCTTGGCCTTTTTTATTACTGACTCAGGCACACCGGCCAGGGCAGCAACCTGGATTCCGTAACTGCGGCTGGTGAACCCATCCACCAGCCGTCGCAAAAAGACTATCTGATCCTCCCGCTCTTTAACAGCTATATGCATGTTGCGCACCCTGTCGTGCTTTTTTGCCAGGTCTGTGAGTTCATGATAATGGGTGGCAAAGAGAGTTTTTACTCCCTTTTTGTCTTTGTACAATAAATTTTCCGCCACCGCCCATGCGATGGCAAGTCCATCGTAGGTGCTTGTCCCCCGGCCTATCTCGTCCAGGATTACAAGGCTTTGGGTTGTGGCGTTATGCAGGATGTTTGCTGTCTCATTCATTTCCACCATGAACGTACTCTGGCCCCGGGTCAAGTAGTCTGTAGCACCTACCCGTGTGAATATCCGGTCCACCACACCTATCTGTGCCTCCTCTGCCGGGACAAAGCTTCCCATCTGAGCCATTAAGACAATAAGGGCGGTCTGCCTGAGGACCGTGGATTTACCAGCCATGTTCGGCCCGGTTATAATCAGGAGCTGAGAATTGCGGTGGTTCAGCTCCACGTCGTTTGGAACAAAACCTTCCTTCAGGGTATATTCTATAACTGGATGTCTGCCTTGGCGGATGCAAATTCCCATTTCGTAATCCAGCTTGGGTCTCGCGTAGTTATAACGTTCCGCTGCCTCTGCAAGGGAAGACAGGCAGTCTATCCTTGCCAGTGCAGCAGCAGTCTTCTGTAGGCGAGTTCCTGCTTCAGCTACTTGAAGCCGGATCTCCAGGAACAGCTCGAATTCAAGGGCCAGCCTCTGGTCCTGGGCAGTGAGGATCTTTGATTCTATCTCCTTTAGTTCCGGAGTAATATAGCGTTCTGCCGCCACAAGGGTCTGCCTCCTGATGTAATCATCAGGGACAGTGTCGGCCCGGGCCTTTGAAATCTCAAGGTAATAACCAAAGACCTTGTTAAATCCGACCTTGAGAGATGGGATGCCGGTCCTCTCCTGTTCTCTGGCTTCCAACCCGGCGATAAAAGACCTGCCATCCCTCTGAATATGAATGAGTTCATCAAGTTTTTTGTTGAATCCCTCCCTGATGAGCCTGCCCTCTCTGAGAAGTACTGGGCAGTCATCTCTTATGGAACGGTTTATGATATCTGCTATGTCCTGCAAGGGATCCAGGGCCATGTTAATTTCAGCCAGATCTCCTTTTTTGTCTTTTTTTGAAGAGGGAATTTGCAAGAGACTCTCAAGAGATTTTTTTATCCCTGGTATTCGAATAATAGATTGCTTGAGGGCCAGGAGGTCCCTCCCATTTGCAGTGCCAAGGACTGTCCTGGCCACGAGTCGCTCAATGTCATAAACCTGGCGCATCTCTTTTCTTAAATTTCCTCGAACCGAAGGATTTTCTTTAAGGATTTCCACGGCAGACAGCCTGCCTTGTATTTCAGCAATATCTCTTGAGGGATAGAGTATCCACTTCTTGAGAAGACGCCCTCCCATGGGAGTTACAGTGAGGTCCAGAACGTCCAGCAGAGTACCTTGGCGGCCACGGTCCAAAGAGTTTGACAGCAGCTCCAGGTTCTGTTTTGTGGCCTCATCTATGATGAGGTGATCGCTCAGGCGATAAGGTTTTAGATGGTTTATATGAGATGCCTCGCCCTTTTGGGTCTCAGAAGCGTACGATAGAAGCGCCCCTGCCGCCCCGATGCCGGAACTAAGCCCTGCGAGCCCGAAACCATCCAGGGAAAGGGTCCTTAAATGCTCCTGAAGGTCTGCTTTAGCCCTGTCATATTGCCACCATACGTCCGGCCTGAAGCTCAGAAAGGTCCCCGGGATGGCCTGTTTCACCCGGACGACAAGTTGTCCTTCCTGCCGGCTCTCCGGCAAGAGGACTTCCGCAGGCTCCAGACGGAAGAGTTCTGTAAGGGCATCTTCCTCCCTGAAAAGTTCGGTCACCCTGAATTCTCCTGTTGAGATGTCAAGACAGGAGAGTCCCCATGGGTCTTTGGTGCTTCCGGGATTTATAGAAATCAGGAAGTTGTTGGTTTTGGCTCCTATGCTCCCTTCTGTAGTGATGAGTCCGGGAGTCATCACCCGGATCACTTCTCTTTTGACTAACCCTTTGGCCTTTTTGGGGTCTTCTACCTGCTCACATATTGCCACCCGGTGCCCGGACTGCACGAGCCTGGTCAGATAGTTCTCAGCCGCATGTACCGGGACACCACACATCGGGATTTTTTCCTCTTTGTGCTTGTTTCTGGATGTAAGTGTGATTTCCAGAATCCGGGAGGCTATCTCGGCATCATCCAGAAACATTTCGTAAAAATCTCCCATGCGAAAAAATAAAATTGCGTCAGGATACTGGGACTTAATGTCTTTGTATTGTTGCAACATAGGGGTGATATTTATCGTTTTATCTTTTATGTTCCGGTTCTGTGCCATTACGTGAGCATAGCCCTTTATTATTTTCTATGTTATTTCTTTATTCAAGATTAGGAAAGGGGGTTTTTTATAGGTGGAGGCATCTCCTGAGAAGTTATCTGACCACAGACCCAAGGTCAAAGGCATTTTGGACTCCTTCAAACCGGATTTTGAAAAAATTGAGCAGGTGCTGAACAGGCATTTTGCTTCTCATATACCCTTTGTAAACAAAGTAAGCCAGTACATCCTTTTTGCAGGAGGAAAACGTCTAAGGCCACTACTTACTGTATGCGCGGCAAGATTATGTGGAAGAGACGATGATGCCGTGTTCGGTCTTTCAGCAGTCCCGGAGTACCTCCATGCTGCCAGTCTTCTCCACGATGACGTAGTAGATGGAGGTGTGATGCGTCGCGGCAAATCCCCTGCCTATAAAATCTGGGGGAATAAGGCCACGGTCCTGGTTGGGGATTTCCTCTATGGCAGGGCCATTGAGCTTGCCAGCCGGTTCGGGGATACCCGCATAGCAGAAGCCATTGCAGAGACAGTTGCCCTGATGTCTGAAGGTGAGATTATACAGCTTTTACAGGCAAAGACCCCGAGTTTTGACGAGGAGACCTATCTTGAAATCATTAGCAGAAAGACGGCCTCGCTGATTTCTGCATCATGTAAAATCGGGGCACTCCTGGCCGGTGCCGGGAAGTCCGAGGTGCAGGCCCTCAGCGACTATGGCCTCTATATGGGGCAGGCATTTCAGATGATTGACGACATCCTTGATTATACTGCAGATGCCGGTGAGTTGGGAAAGGCCATTGGGACAGACCTTGCGGAGGGAAAAATTACACTGCCCCTTGTTGTGGCCATTGAGAAGGCATCTTCCAGAGAAAAAGAGAGGTTGTTACAGGTGCTCAGTGGTGGCAATCCCTCCGAGAAGGAACTTGTGTGGGTGAAGGATTTGCTGGCCAATACCGGGGGGCTGGATTATACGCGAAGTCGGGCAAAAGCCTTGGTTGGTTTGGCCTGTGAAAGTTTAGAGACATTTGCTCCATTAGAGACAAAGGACTTGCTCCATGGTCTTGCATGGTTTGTTTTAGATCGTCATAAGTGAGGTTAAGACAGTGCTGAAATCGACTGGGATTCTTTCCAAGAGTGCCTTAAAGAGCTTTATTCTCGCAGGAGGGGCAGGTGCTCTGGCAACAGGCGCATATGAGATCTTTTACCCCAGGGCCACCTTGTGGGGCAGGGTATTAACCCATGGTTCCAGAAATGTACGTGCAATAAGTCTCGTGTTCGACCAGAGCCCAAACCCGTTAACAGAGCCCATTTGCAAACGACTGCATGAGCTTGAGGTCCCAGCCACTTTTTTCATAGAAGGGAAGAGAGCCAGGAGTAATCCCAGGGCCATGCGCTCTCTGCAGTCCTTTGAGATAGGGATTCATGGAGAGACTTACAGGTCGCTTATTTTTCAAAATAAAATAGAACTAAGGCACATGCTCAAGCCCTGCCTGACACTGGCGGGCGACATCCAGGGAAGGGATGTCTGCTTTCTTATGCCGCCTCATGGATGGAAGGACCTTCGACTGGTAAGAATGGCAAGAGATCTGGGTCTTTTCGTGGTCAATCCATCCATTAAGCTCATGTGGCGTGATGGAGTTCTTTTTAATACTTCAGTTGAGCGTATTCTGACATATGTGGGTCCTGGTGACATAATTCTTGTGAAAAATGATCCTTTGAGATCGCCTTCTGAGCCCCTTTTTATTGAACTGCTCACATTGCTGGTTATTGGGCTCAAAGATAAGGGCCTCAGGATCTGGGGGCTAAGCCCTTTACTTCGTCGTCATTAATTGCAACGCTGATTTTCCATCCGCGTTTTTTCCTCCTCGCGCATTGCCCTCGATTGAATTCCATGAGTTTGCAAGAGGCTCTTATTAGCTGTTTTTACAGCTATTTCTCGGCAATAAGGACTGAGTAGACGTTCTCCTCTTTTAAATAATTTGTTCCTGTTTCTTAACTAGTCCATAAAAATTTTCGATAAGAGAAAGAGGTTCTTCGATTGAGTATCGCGGAATGAATGAGGAAAATGAATTGTGGGCTTAACATTCATCCCGACAACTTTGCAGCATTCATAATAAACCAATCCACAAAAGGAACACAAATATAATGAATTTAAGTGCTCGGCAGGGACTTCGTTTACCCAAAATATTCATGATGGAAGGATTTACAAAATCCAGAGGGTGCCGGAGTGCTATATTGCTTTTTACAATATTTTTATGTATTGCAGGAGGTTATTACTTTAATTTTGTCACGAGAGCAAAAATTGATTATGCTGATGTTTACACAGCTCAAGAGTTTAATACCCTCCTTAATTATTTCAGCTTACAGATTCTATATACCAACATATTCTATATCCCAATTATACTAACAGCTATATGGTATAGAAAAAAAGTCATCCCGCTGGCAGTTTTTTTAGGTTGTTTTCATATATATTTAGCATATTCTGCTCTTGGAACTCTTGTAGTAGGAACCATTGAGAGGGCGGGAGTTTTCATATTATTAGCTTATATTATCGCACTTATCAGCGAGGAAAAAGTTAAAGAAGAAATGAAAGTGCGAAAATCCGAGGAAAAATATCGTTCTCTCGTGGAATCTACAAGTGATTTAATCTACATAGTAGATAAAGAGTATAAATATCTTTTTGTAAACGATATGTTGTTGTCTCAATTTGGCCTATTAAGGAGCCAAGTTTTGGGCAAGACATTTGACGCATTTCATGCGACAGAAGAAACGAAAAATTTTGCCAAGAATGTAAATAGAGTTTTTGAAACTGGTACAACCACAGACTATGAATCTTACAGCAAAAAATATGACAAATGGTTTATGAAAACGCTTGGTCCAATTAAAGAACCTGATACTAAGAATGTAATAGCTGTTTCAGTAATATCAAAAAATATTACTGGGCCTAAGAAAGCAGAACAGGATTTAAAAAAGGCCTATAATGAACTTAAGGAAACCCATGATCAGTTAATACAGAATGAAAAAATGGCAGCTATAGGGCGTTTGACATCTGGAGTTGCTCATCAAATTAGAAATCCCCTGGGTATTATTTTGATGGGTGTAGAGTATCTTGATAATACTTTGTCAGAGAAAGATGAACAATGTGCAGGATCTATTAAAATCATAAAACAGGCTGTAGGTAGGGCAAACAAAATTATTGTTGATATTCTACAATTTTCAAGAAAGGCCGAACTTAAATTTGAATCTGTAGATATTTGTGAATTGTTAGATAACACAATAAGCTTGGTTGAGCGTAGTGAGAATTTGAAAAAAATAAAAATAAACCGAAATTATCCAAAAGAACCAGTAAAATGTAAAGCTGACAAGAACATGCTTCAGCAGGTAGTTGTTAATCTATTGAACAATGCTGTCGATACCATACAAGAGAGAGGCGAGATTAAAGTAAATGTCTTTTGTAAGTTAGCATCGAAGTTAAACAATAAAGTAGGCAGGAGAGGGAATGATTACTTTAAGATAGGTGATAAGATGGCTGTGGTTGAAATTGAGGATACCGGCGAGGGCATTCCTGAAGATTTGTTACTGAAAATATTTGAGCCTTTTTTCACTACAAAGGACGCAGAAAAGGGGACGGGTCTTGGTCTCAGCTTGGCACATTTAATTATAGATAGGCATAAGGGCTCTATTGAAGTAGAGAGCGAGGTCAATAAAGGCACAAAGTTTATTATTAATCTGCAATTAGGAAACAATTAGGTCAAAGGGAAACAATATGGCGGAAAAGAAGAGGATACTATTAATCGATGATGAAAAAGATTTATGTTTCTTTTTGAAAGCCAATTTAGAGAATACCGGAGAGTTTGATGTGCTCGTAAGTACCAGGGGTGATAAAGGTATTGGAAACATGAACCCGGGTTGAACTTAGGGCTTCGCCCCAGGCCCTTTGGCCCGGGAGAGTCAGTATGATTACCAAAATGCATGTCTGCTTAAGAAGCTTGAAAGCATAGTCTTTTCNTTTATGTTTCTTTTTGAAAGCCAATTTAGAGAATACCGGAGAGTTTGATGTGCTCGTAAGTACCAGGGGTGATAAAGGTATTGGAAACATGAACCCGGGTTGAACTTAGGGCTTCGCCCCAGGCCCTTTGGCCCGGGAGGGTCAGTATGATTACCAAAATGCATGTCTGCTTAAGAAGATTGAAAGCATAGTCTTTTCAAGTTCAAAATCATGCCGGCTCCGGCGATTGTTGTACCATAGAGATAAAGTGGCTTTTGATATTTGTCTGAAAGAGAAATCAATTGAGACAGGGAATCATTTACTATTGTTGAGCCTGTCGCCAGGATGACGTCGCAGGCCTTAAAGAGTTCTTCTGTCATTTCTTTGCCATCCCAGATAGACACCCCATATTTTATTCTATTAATATTATCTCTATCAAGGTCTGTTACTTTCAGATTTTCCGCAAATAACCTGCCGGAGAAATTATCTATTATTGCAGGCTGGAAGCCAACAATTCCGATCCTGACATCAGAACCGTATTTATCGATGATTACTCTGACCATTTCCTTGGCGNTCTGTTACTTTCAGATTTTCCGCAGATAACCTGCTGGAGAAATTATCTATTATTGCCGGCTGGAAGCCAACAATTCCGATCCTGACATCAGAGCTNCTGTCGCCAGGATGACGTCGCAGGCCTTAAAGAGTTCTTCTGTCATTTCTTTGCCATCCCAGATAGACACCCCATATTTTATTCTATTAATATTATCTCTATCAAGGTCTGTTACTTTCAGATTTTCCGCAAATAACCTGCCGGAGAAATTATCTATTATTGCAGGCTGGAAGCCAACAATTCCGATCCTGACATCAGAACCGTATTTATCGATGATTACTCTGACCATTTCCTTGGCGCATAATTCAGGCTCCTTGTCCTTGCAGTGAATAGTGCCGTTAACTATACCCACGTATCGCATCAGCGCGTTCAGCGTAGCGACGAAGAGCGCTCTCTCGCCGTTATCCGTCAATCGTAATTTGAGTATTTCCTTAAGTTTGCCCCTGAAAGTCCTTGGGACGTCAGTAAATGCCTGTCCCAAGGCTTTTTTGAAATCCGCCTGGATTAAAGACTCCTTGCCTTGAAGCAGCGGGAAATCCTTCCTTTCTGTCTTGCCTATGGCTTCTTCAGGTGTCAGGATTTTCGCTGTGATATTCACTTCACTTTCCATGAGACCATTTTCTGCAGCTATATCATTCAGCGCTTTTTTCAATTCTGCGTACATTTCCCTTTTCCCTTTTCCCTTTCACTTAACCTTTACTATCAGTNTTTTCTGCAGCTATATCATTCAGCGCTTTTTTCAATTCTGCGTACATTTCCCTTTTGCCTTTTCCCTTTCACTTAACGTTTACTATCAGTGTCACAAGTCTGTTTCTTCATCTTTTCCCATTCAACATTCGATGTTGGACGTTCGATGTTCGATGTTCATTAGTCCATCCGGTGCTTACTCAGGCATTATACCACGTAGATTGTGAATGTCTCGAAAGTCAGACATTTTAANAACATTCGATGTTGGACGTTCGATGTTCGATGTTCATTAGTCCATCCGGTGCTTACCCAGGCATTATACCACGTAGATTGTGACTGTCTCGAAAATCAGGCATCGGATCATCAGAACAGGCGTTGACACCTTTACATCAGATGGTAGGTTGAGCCTGCCTTGTTCTGAGAATAAACATGGGGAGAAGGAGATTATGGATAAGAAGAAAATATTAGTCGTGGGTTCCGGAGGACGCGAACACGTTCTTTGCTGGAAGCTGGCGTCCAGTCCCAGAATTTCCAGAGTATTCTGTGCTCCCGGAAATGCCGGCATAAGTCAACATGCCGTCTGTGTACCTTTAAAGGTCTCTGACATTAATGGTCTTGTATCATTTGTTAAAAAGGAGGGTATCGATATAACCTTAGTAGGCCCGGAAGCCCCTCTGGCTGAAGGTCTGGTAGACAGATTCAACGAACAGGGACTTGCAGTATTCGGACCCACTAAAGCGGCTGCTGAGATCGAGGCAAGCAAGGTATTTTCAAAAGACTTACTCACTGAGGCAGGTATACGAACAGGGGCCTACAAGGTCTTTACCGAGCCGGATGCCGCCTTTGATTATATCAAGAACGTAGTTGGAGTGCCAATTGCAATAAAGGCAGACGGGCTGGCAGCCGGCAAGGGGGTGTTGCTCGCTCATTCCCTGGCTGAGGCGGAGGAGGCAATAGATCTCATTCTTTGCAAAAAGGCCTTTGGTGAAGCGGGCAATCGTCTGATAGTAGAGGAATTTCTCACCGGGGAAGAGGCCTCCTTCATGGCTATAACCGACGGAACAACTGTCCTTCCTCTTGCCACTTCCCAGGACCATAAGCCCATATTTGATAATGACCAGGGGCCTAATACCGGCGGTATGGGTGCTTACTCCCCAGCCCCGGTGGTAAGCAGTGGCCTGTTTGACGATATCATGGATACGGTTATGAGGCCCACTGTGGAAGCTATGGCAAGGGCAAAAAGGCCCTATCAGGGAGTGCTTTATGGTGGCCTAATAATTAAAGACGGTATGTTTGAGGTCTTGGAATTTAACTGCCGGTTCGGTGATCCTGAGGCCCAGCCGATCCTGATGCGACTCCGCACTGACCTGATGGAGATATTTGAGGCAGCAATTGAAGGCAGGCTGAATGAAGTCAAACTTGAGTGGGATCCAAGGGCTGCTGTTTGCGTTGTCCTGGCCTCCGGAGGCTATCCTGGAAGCTATGAGACAGGCAAGGTCATCCACGGTCTTGAAAAAGTGGCTGAGATGCAGGACGTAATGGTTTTTCACGCAGGGACCGCCAAGGATGGAGACCGATTCGTCACATCCGGCGGAAGAGTCCTTGGGGTTACGGCACTTGGGAATACCGTTTCAGAGGCAATAGACCTTGTATATGAAGCAGTTGGACAAATCTCCTGGGAGGGGATGCACTATAGAAGGGATATTGGTCAAAAGGCCCTCAGATACACGTCCGGTGCGACCAGCACGTCGGTTTCCCCGCATTCCGGCAGCTCTGCCAAGGTAGGCATTGTCATGGGAAGCCTCAGTGACAAGGAGGTTATGGAAGCGGCCCGGGATATTCTGAATGAGTTTGATATAGCATGTGAGTTGAGGGTTGCCTCAGCCCATCGCTCCCCGGAACTTACTGCATCATATGCCAGGGAGGCAGAAACCAGAGGAATAAAGGTCTTGATTGCCGGCGCCGGAATGGCCGCACATCTGGCCGGCAGCTTGGCAGCTAATACGATCCTTCCTGTAATAGGGGTGCCGGTGGACAGTTCGGCTTTGAATGGACTTGATGCCTTGCTTTCCACTGCCCAGATGCCCCCTGGTGTCCCGGTTGCAACCATGGCAATAGGAGAAGCCGGGGCAAAAAATGCCGCCTTGTTGGCACTTCAGATCCTGGCACTGGAAGACCAGGACCTTGCAAGGAAGTTGAAGGAATACAGAAAGGCCCAGGCAAAAAAGATAGAAGAACTTAATCAATTATAATTTAGGGATTGAGGAATTTAGGGATTGAGGAATTGAAGGTACTTAATAGATTTTAATTGAGGAATTGAAGAATTGAGGGATTGAAGGTATTTTATTGATTCTAATTTAGGGATTGAGGGCACTCTATTGGTCTTAATTCCTCAATTCCTCAATTCCTCAATCCCTCAANACCATGGCAATAGGAGAAGCCGGGGCAAAAAATGCCGCCTTGTTGGCACTTCAGATTCTGGCACTGGAAGACCTGGACCTTGCAAATAAATTGAAGGAATACAGAAAGGCCCAGGCAAAAAAGATAGAAGAACTTAATAGATTCTAATTTAGGAATTGAGAGGATGGTTGTTAATTCCTTAATTTATTTCGAGCTGTATGGACCTGAGCAGGCAGCTGGCTTCCAGGCTTTGTGTGACTACTCGAAATACTTTTCTTCCACTGATATGCCCGCAGTACTCAAGCGTTTATAGTCTGCCTTGAGACGGTCATTTGCGATGGCACGATTGCCACGAGCAACATCCATGGACGCGGTGGGTAAGGCCGTGACATAATTCTTGCTAACTGAATAAGTTATGCCTTCTGCATGAAAACGATA